>FWPU01001503.1_pt1 | contig 69440 bp, 58 predicted proteins | sample 2228361 | NCBI WGS metagenome assembly FWPU01 (sample SAMEA103939777, study PRJEB20133) | metagenome
CTTCTCTCGATTTTGTCTAAAAGAAGGTGCTCACGGTCCTTATATATTCTATAGATGTTTTATATTTTGCATGAGATAGAAAAAAAATGTAATATTAAAAAAGGAGGTAAAACATGAGATTTCTAAGGAGTCTATTAGTCGGGCTGATTTTCCTCGTTTCCATCTCTCCAATATTTTCCCTTGCAAAAGGACCAAGAGTGGCGGTATTTGATTTTGACTTTGCTGCTGTTCATAAATGGTGGGATTGGAACTGGGATATAGGCAAGGGAATATCAGATATTCTTGTCACAGAGCTTGTTAATGATGGAACCTACAGAGTTATAGAAAGAAAGGCTTTGGACAAAATTCTCGCAGAACAGGATTTTTCCACCTCAGACAGAGCAAATCCTGAAACCGCAGCTAAGATAGGGAAAATTCTGGGAGTTAAATACATAATTATAGGTTCAGTTACAACTTTTGGCTTGGACACAAAAAAGGTGGGTGTTGGTGGAGTTGCCTGGGTTGATAAATTTGGTCTTGGAAAAGTGGGAACCAAAAAGACAAAAGCGAAAGTCGTGATAAATGCGAGGATGATAGATGTGGATACAGGTGAGATTGTGGCTGTGGCTAAAGGGACAGGAGAATCTAAAAGAACTGGTCTACTTCTTGGAGGGTTACTTGGTGGAAGAGGTGGTGGTGGAGGTGCTATGATAGACATGCAATCTTCTGATTTCAGAGAAACCATTCTTGGTGAAGCAACTGAGGAAGCGGTAGTTCAGCTGAAAGACCAGCTTGTGGCAAAATCTGGAAAATTGGAGTAAAAAATAGGAAGGATAAAGGGAGCGAGTGAATATTTCTCGCTCCCTTTGCCTAATATGAGGATAACAACAGCGACTAAAATAACATTCTTAAGACTTTTCCTTGTCCCCTTTCTTATTTTCTTTATTTTGAGAAAAGATTTTAAGATGGGATTGGTTATTTTTGTTCTCGCTGTAATGACCGATGGTCTTGATGGACTTATAGCAAGAAAATTTAATCAGAGGAGTGCTATGGGTGCTATTCTTGATCCTGCTGCAGATAAAATACTGATGCTTTCCACTTTCCTTGCCCTTTCCTTCCCTGCTGTGGTGGGGAGTAACAGAATTCCAAAATGGCTCGTTATTGCTATAATAACTCGGGACCTAATAATTGTCTCTGGAGCATTATTTTTAAGAGTATTTTTAAGTGTTAAATCCTTTTCTCCTTCTATATGGGGCAAATTAACTACTGGAGCTGAAGCTTTTATAGCGAGCTTCGCTCTTCTCGGGAATGCTATATTTCAATCTTTCAAATTTCTTTTACCCTTTTACTATTTGACCCTATTTTTCGTTTTGATGTCAGGAATACATTATAGCTGGAGAGGTGTATCGATTATTATGAAAAGGAGCCATGATTAAATCTGAAAGAATTTTTCCTGTTCTTAGATTCTCAATTTTTTTGTTGCTCATTTCTTTTGCTCTTATAATTTTTAATTATTTTCGAAAAGTCTTTTTCCCTTTAATTATATCCTTCTACCTCTATTATGCTCTCGAACCTTTAAGTCTAAAGCTGTCAAAAAAATTCCTTGGTAGAAACGGAGGGCCTCTTTTAACAGTTTTACTGATGATTTTAATTGTGGTCATAATTTTCTCTTCCTTTATTCCTACTATTGTTTCTCAAACAAAAGATTTCTTCTCCTATTTACCAGATTTCTTGGACAAAGGTGTTATTTTTCTTGACTCCATTCTGAAAACAAAAACTAAGGAAGGAAGTGAAATTACAAATGAAATCAGGCAACAAATACTTACAAACATAAAAAATAGTGTTCCTTCTATAATAAATGCTTTCCCCTCTATCGGCGCTTTTATCTTTGAAAATATAAACAACCTTTTCCTTTTTGTTCTTTATCTTTTCATAATTCCCTTCTTTACTTTCTATCTATTAAAAGATTTCTCTGTTTTCAAAAGTAAACTCCTTTCTTATAATTCAATTAATCTACCCACTTTAAAGAAAAGCTTGGCTGAATTTGACCTTTTAATTTCGAATTTTGTAAGAGGGCAGCTAACAATATGTTTTATAGTTGCTATTCTCTATTCAATAGGGCTTCTTTTGATAGGTGTTCCCTTTGCTTTACTTTTGGGCTTTATAGGAGGGATAGGAGATATTATCCCCTATCTTGGAACCTACACTGCTCTTGCCCTCTCCATCCTTGTTTCTTTGACATATTCTCCCTCTTTAAAAACAGTGATACTTGTTCTACTTATTTTTGCTATAGTAAAGGGTATTGACAATTTAATCCTTTCACCAAAGATTCTCGGGAAAAGCTCTGGGCTTCATCCTGCGATTGTAATTGTTTCTATATTCATTGGGGGAAAGCTACTAGGAATAATGGGTATGCTCCTGGCTATACCTGTATCAGCTCTGATTAAAATTTTTTTGAAAGATATGTTAGAAAGTCTCAGTTCAACTTCTTGAATCTCTTCTTTCTTTTTAAGATAATAATTTTTGATTGCAATGAAAAAGCTTGTAATTATTCCAGCTTATAACGAGGAAAAGAACATAGCAGAAGTTATCAGAAAAGTCATGGAAGAAGTTCCTGACCATGAAATAGTATTAATAAATGATAGTTCTACAGACAGGACATTAGAGATTGTAAGGGGCTTTAAAGGAGTAAATATAGTGGATCTTCCTTTAAATCTTGGAATAGGTGGAGCTGTTCAGACAGGTTTTATTTACTGCTGGGAGAAAGGCTACGATATTTGTGTCCAGGTGGACGGGGATGGACAACACAAACCCTCTGAGATATGGAAAATAGAAGAACCTATATTAAAGGGCGAAGCTGACATGGTTATAGGTTCAAGATTTATAGGCACATCCACTTACAAAACCACATTTTTTAGAAGGATGGGAATAAAAACATTTTATTTTGCAAACAGGCTTTTCCTGGGCGAGAAAATAAAAGATAGCACTTCAGGATTCAGAGCTTATAATAGAAAGGCTGTAGAGATTTTGCGAAAGTGTTACCCTGACGATTATCCTGAGCCCGAAGCGATTTTCATCCTCAAGAAAAAAGGTTTGAGAATAAAAGAGGTGGGTGTGGAGATGGAAGAGAGAAAAGGGGGGAGATCCTCCATAACCTTTTTAAGAGCGGTTTATTATATGATTAAGGTATCTATAGGAATAGCAATACATATGTTAAGAAAGGAGGAGTTTTATGGAGGTTGAGGTTATAAGAATTCAAATTATAGGTATAATTGGCTCAGTTTTTCTCATAATTTTTGTTCTGGAGCTGATAAGAAAAGGAAGACTGAAGATAGAGTTTTCACTTCTGTGGTTTTTTATAAGTGTTCTTTTCCTTTTTTTATCAATCTTTAGAGGGCTTCTCGATAAGTTTTCTTACATGGTGTGGATTGGTTATCCTCCATCAGCATTGTTTCTAATTCTTCTTCTTGGGTTGATTGTAATTCTGATCCATTTTTCCGTGGTCATCTCAAATCTTAAAGAAGCGAAAAAGACATTGACACAGAAAATAGCCCTTCTGGAAATAGAAATCGAGAGATTGAGAAAGGAGTTTGATAAATGCAAGGATTGATTTATTTTTCGATGTCATCCATTATCTTTGTTGTTTCCCAGATTCTTATAAAGTATGGGATAAACCGATTGAGTGAAAGACATGGACTTTCTTTTCTAATTTCAGCTCTCAAATCTCCTTTTGTTCTTTCAGGATTATTCCTTTCAGGAATAGGTGCGATGGTATGGCTCTTTATACTTTCAAAGTATGAGCTGAGCTATTCTGTTCTTGTTCTTTCCATCACATATGTTCTTTTCCTTATCGGCTCTCAAATTTTTCTTGGTGAACAGATCTCCCTTTTAAGATGGATAGGAGCCTTTTTAATTATTCTGGGAGTTTATATGGTAACAAAATCATGAAAAAACTTTATCTTCTTCCCCTTATACTCTCTTTTATCTTTTATTTTTCAGGTATAGGATTTGATCTTCCTTTTTTGAAAGTGGTATCTGACGAGGATTCATATGTAGGAAGAATTGTGGATATGGCTGAGAAGGGAATCTGGAATCCAAAATGGTTTTTCTATCCACCCCTTTACTTTTATTTTGTAGCTATAACTGCAATTTTTATTAAGTTTATATCATCAGCTTTCATTTATTTTATAGGTGCAAGAGATGTTATCACCGGTTTGCTCTCAAGTTATCCTTCTTTTGTTTTATATGCTTTATGGGGAAGATTTATTTCTGCTCTTTTCGGCTTTCTTTCCTGCTTTTTGGTTTACAAAATAGTGAAGGAAGAATTTAAGGATGAACTATCCAGCCATCTAAGTTTTATTTTAATGGCTATATCTCCGCCCCTTATACTCCATAGCCATTATGCAAAGCCTGATTCCATGCAGATATTCCTTGTGGTAATAACTTTTTTTCTATCTCTTAAAATTTATAAAAGTGGGGGGATTCTCCCCACTATTTTTGGAGGAATTCTCACAGCAGGCGCATTTATGACAAAATATTCAGGAGGTATTATAGGGGTGACAGTAGCTATTTCCATCATTTTGAGATTTTTTGAGAAAAGGGATTCTCTAAAAATCTTTCTTAGAAATGCCTCTCTTTGCTTTATATCCTTTATAGTTTTCATTCCCATATTTTCTCCCTTTACAATTCTGGACTTTTCCACTTTTAGAAGGGATTTCTCCCTTCAAGCCATCTTATATCAGATAGACCCCCTAATTCTTTCCGAAAATGCATGGATAAGGCAGATCATAAACATAAAGAATCTCATGGGGGTTTTACCAACTCTCTTTTTAATTTTTGGTTTATGGATTTGCTTGAAAAGATCTACAACGGGAAATTTTAATTATATGCTCCTTCTATCCTTTCCTCTTATATTTTACATGCAACTCGGTTTAACAAACCAGTGGGTGGAAAGGCACTTTCTTCCAGCTCTTCCCTTTTTTATTATAATTGCCTCTCTTGGCTTCTCTTCATTTATGGCTTTATTTAAAGAGAAGAGAAAAGATTATTTTTTAATCATATGGGCTATTCTTTTATCCATTCAGCCTTTGTCAGGATCTTTAAATTATTTTTTCCTTTTCCATCAAAAGGATTCCAGGCATCTGAATAGAGAATGGGTGGAGAGAAATATTCCTGAGGGAATATATTTCGCTTTTGAAGAGAGAACAGGTCTATCACCCTCAATATTTGGTCGTCTTTATTATTCCTTTGGAGGAGCCAACTTTGAAGGTTTTTTGGACTCTCCTTTTGAGGTTCTCTTTGTAAGCGAGGGAATAAAGGCACAGTATATTGAAGGGAAAAAGAAAGAAAAATTCCCTCGTCACTTTCGAGCATACAGATGGATAGAGGATAACTCATACTTAATAAGAGTGATAGGCAAAAGAGGTTATGACAGGAAGCCAAAGATATTTCTTTACAAGTTGAAAGGAAAAGGCTTGAAGGATGGAGCTTCTTTCGAGATCGAATTGAAGGCGAGAAACAGGGGTGGGAATACTTTTTTAGTTATGATTTCAAAAAAAGTTCTCTTCAAGGTGAATCCAAATTCAGATTTTGCACAAAAGAAAAAATTCAATTTTAAAGGAGAAATTCTTCCGCTTTTTGTTTTCACTCCCGTAAATCATGATGGAGAAGGGAAGGACAAAAGTGGAATTTTTTCTTACAATCTAAAAATCTTTGATGAAAAAGGGGAATTAATAGATTCCATTAAGGGTGAAACTCATCCCAATCTGCCGTCCATTTATTCAGTGAAAATCGAAAATGAGAAACATTCTAACTTTTGATATAGAGGATTGGTATCATGCCAATTATCCTGACATGGTGATACCTGAAACTCCTGAGATTTACCCCCTTGAAGAAAGTGTGTCTTCTCTGCTTTACTTATGCAGGAAATACCATGTAAAGGCAACTTTTTTTATTCTTACATCAGAAGCCGAGAAGAACTCTAAAATTGTAGAAGAAATATTAAAAGACGGTCATGAAATAGGCTCGCATGGACATTCTCACGAGCTTGTTTACAAAATGAATGAGGAGACATTTGAAAGGGATTTGAGGAAATCTATAGAAGTACTGAAAAGTATAACAGGATTTAGCCCTAAAAGCTACAGAGCCCCTTCGTGGTCTGTAAGAAAGGAAATGAGATGGTTTTTCAAATGTATAAAATGTTTGGGAATAAAATATGACTCAAGTATTTTTCCTATTAAAACTTTTCTTTTTGGTGATCCCACAGCGCCTCTTAGCCCCTTCGAGATAGAGGGAATTGTTGAAGTTCCTGCATCTGCTATGGAGATTTTTGGCAGAAGAATTCCGATAGGAGGAGGGTTTTCCTTCAGGTTCATCCCATTTTTCTTAACTGCGAGTTTTATAAAGAAATTGAACAGAAAGGGCATTCCAGCAATGGTTTACCTCCATCCCAGAGAAGTGGATCCACAACACCCAAGACTCTCGTTGCCTTTGAAAGAAAGATTTATTCACTACTACAATCTGAAAAATACTTTAAGAAAACTGGAAAAATTACTTCAAAAGTTTAAGTTTACATCAATAGGAGATTATTTTAGTGATTAAAGGGGTTATTTTCGATCTGGATGGGACTCTTATTGATTCCTATCCTCTTACCATTCACGCTTTCAAATTTGTTCTAAAGAAATGGGGGAATGCGGAGCTTTCCGATGAGGAGATATATCTTTCCTTTGGACCTCCTGAGAAAGTGATCTTCAGAAAATATGTAGGGGAGGAGAATCTCGAGAATTGCTATTTTGATTATGTGAAGATTTTTGAAAATTACTCAGTAAATATAAGAGTTTTTGATGGAATAGAGGGTGTTCTTTCAGAGTTAAATCTGATGGGATTGCCCATGGGTGTTTTTACTGGAAGAGGGAGGGAGCTTTCCCTGAAGCTTCTTCAGCTAAAAAATCTTTCGCCTTTTATAAAAGAATTGGTCTCCTCTGAAGATGTTCCCCATCCAAAACCTGAGCCTGATGGAGTTATTGAAATTTGTAGAAGAATGGGACTTTCTCCCTCTCATTGTCTTCACATAGGAGATTCCTTCATGGACATTGCTTCTGGTAAAAGAGCAGGAGTAATTACTGCGGGGGCTTTGTGGGGAACAAGAAATATAAAAAAACTTCTTGAGGAATCTCCTTCCTACCTGCTCAATTCTCCTCGGGATATTCTTTTTGTTATAAAAAATGCGTAGAGTAAAGGTTCTTCCGCCTGAGATCTCAGTGAAGATAGCCTCTGGCGAGGTTGTGGAAAGACCTTATTCAGTGGTTAAGGAGCTTGTCGAAAATTCTCTTGATGCGGAAGCGAAAAGGGTGGAGATCCATCTTGAAAAAGCAGGGAAGAAACTCATAAGAGTTATAGATGACGGCTGTGGAATAAGAAGAGAAGATGTTCCTATCTGTTTTGAGAGGCATTCCACATCAAAGATAGAAAAAGAAGAGGAACTCTTTAAAATTTCAACCCTTGGCTTCAGAGGTGAGGCACTCCCTTCCATTTCTGCAGTTTCAAGAATGACACTTAAGACAAGGTGGGATGAGGAGGATACTGGCACATGGATAGAAAGGGAGGGAGATAAGACCATTCATATATCAGAGATTCCCTATCCTAAAGGGACAATGGTGGAAGTTCGAGATCTATTTTTCAATCTACCTGTTAGATTGAAGTTTTTAAGGTCAGATGAAAGAGAGCTTAAATTGATCACTCGATTTTTTTCCCATATTTCCCTTGCTCATCCCCATAAATCTTTTCTTCTCTTTCATCAGGGGAGGGAGATATTGAACCTTCCTGAGTGCAAATCAATGAAGGAGAGGATAGAAGAGATTTACGGTAAAGATTTTCTCGAATCCCTTTTTCATTTTACAGCAGATTTAAAGAATGCTAAAGTTAGTGGTTTTATATCAAAATCTGGAAAAGGAATGCGAAGCAGAGATTTTCAAGCAATTTTGATAAATGGAAGACTTACAAAGGAAAGAGCTATCCTGCATGGGATTCACGAAGCATATAAAGGATATTTAGAAAAAGAAACCTATCCTGCTTTCTTTCTCTCCTTTGAAATTCCTTTTAGCGAACTCGATGTAAATGTTCATCCTTCAAAGGAGGAGGTAAAACTTCGTTCTCCATCCGAGTTTTGCAAAGAATTTGTGGAAAAAATGAAAGAGAGGTTAAGCGAAAGAGGTGTATCTTATACTGTGGAAACTATTCCTTCAACTTTTTTCCTTCAAGAGAAAAGGGAGGAATTTTTGAAAAGAGAAGAGGCACAAATTACCCTTTTGGAAAGCCTCTTTAGAAAAACAGTAAAAATCTTGGGGCAGTTTCAGGAAAGCTATATAGTAGCTGAGAAGGATGACTCTATATTGATTATAGACCAGCATAATGCTCATGAAAGAATTTTATTTGAGAAGTATAAAAAGGAAAAGAAATTTTCCATGGTTTCACCTCTGTTTCCTTTGATAGTGGAGATATCACCCTATCTGGCAAAGAATCTTGAGAAAAGGAAAGAAATTCTCGAGGAGATAGGTTTCGAGTTCGAGCCTTTTGGAACAAAAGAAATCAAAATCTCAGGTTTCCCTTCCATACTTCCTGAAGATATGGTCAAAGAAACTTTTATCTGGATAATAGATGACCAAGATGTAGATCTGGAGAAGGAAAGGGAAAGGATAATTTCCAAGATGGCTTGCAAAACAGCTATAAAAATAAATCAAAAGCTTTCTTTCTCAGAGATGGCGTTCATTGTGGATGAGCTTTTTAAAACAGAATCCCCCGAGTTCTGTCCTCATGAAAGACCAATATTTATAAGAATTACAAAAGGAGAAGTGGAAAAGGGTCTTAGGAGGAAATAGTAAAATCTAAAAAAATCTAATATTTAAGACCTAACTTTAATTTTTCCATCTCATCCTTTAAAATTAAATCTAATGGGGTATAAAAGAGTTGCTATAATAGGTCTTCCAAATGTGGGAAAATCTACACTTTTCAATCGAATTTTAGGCAGGAGAAAAGCTCTTGTTCATTCTCTGGAAGGGATGACAAGGGATTCCATAAGGGATATAGCTGAGTGGAAAGGAGTAAAATTTGAACTCGTTGATACAGGAGGACTGTGGGAATCAGAAGATGTTATTTTAAGGAAGGTAAAGGAAAAAGCTATAGAGGAAGCCATAGGATCTGACCTAATTCTTTTTCTTCTTGATGCAAGAAGAATTATTACTCCTTACGAAGAGTCGCTTTTCAGGGAAATAAAAAATAAAAATAAAGAAATCCTTGTGGTTTTAAATAAAGTGGATTCTCAGAATCAGGATATTACAGTTTCAGAATATTACAGATTGGGTGTGGATGAGGTTTTTCCTCTTTCAGCTGAGCATGGATTGAAGGTAGGGGAGCTTCTTGATAAGTTGATTGAAAAAATTGGAAGGGATAGCAAGAGGGAGGAAGCAAAGAAAGCATTAAAACTTGCAATTGTTGGCAAGGCAAATGTGGGAAAGTCATCAATAATTAACAGGATTCTTGGCTATGAAAGGTTCATTGTATCCGAAATCCCAGGCACCACAAGAGATGCGGTGGATTCCCTTGTAATTCGAAACAAAAATTCCATAATCCTTTTAGATACCGCGGGCATTAGAAAACTTAGCCAAATTAAAGATGGAAGGGAGGCAGCCTCAGTTTTAAGATCCGCGAAAGTTATAAAAAAAGCTGATGTGGTTTGCCTTGTTATTGATGGAACAGAGGGACTGGGAAGGAATGATGTTTTTATAGCGAGATTAATAAACAGATCTTTAAGACCAATGTTTATTGCGATAAACAAATGGGACCTCATTGACTCAAAAAGTGTTTACCCTATGCAGCTTGATAGCATTATAAAAAATAGATTCTCTTTTTTGCAATCTGTTCCTAAATTCTTTGTCTCAGCAGTAACAGGTAAAAATATACTAAGGATTCTTGATGAGGCAATTTTTTTATGGAATAAGGCAAACAAAGAGATTTTGAATATAGAACTCGAGAAGTTCAGGGAGAATATCAAGGATAGTTTCATCGCCACAGAGGATGGAAGGGCTTTGGAAATAGAGAAGATTTTCCATTCTCCTGGTATACCTCCAAAATTTAACTTTATAACTAATGTGGAAGGCAAGTTGAACAAAACCTGGGAAGCATGGTTGAGAAAGCAGATTACAAAGAGATTCGGGATGGAAGGTATATCTTTCAAAATCTCTCTGAGGAGAAGATTTAAGGAAAAAAATAAGCGATGATCTTTCTTTTGAAACTTTATGCATTTACAAGTGGTAATAAAAATAAAGAGATGAAATTATAGGAGGTGTCGAATGAAAGCAAAGATATTGTTTATGTGTTTTTCGTTAATCCTTTTTTCAATAATTTTGAATACTCAACCACAGAGACCCCCGAGATTTTACAATCCTGATACTGTTGTTTCTGTGTCAGGAGAGGTTCAGAATGTGGAAACAAGAACATTTGGACCATCTGGAGCTGGCTTGCTTATACTTTCCCTCAAAACTGAAAAAGAGATAATAACAGTAAATGTGGGCCCTGAGAGGTATGTTTCCTCTCTGGGATTTTCTTTTTCAAAGGGAGATAAAATAGAGGTAAAAGGCTCAAAAGTTGATATTAGAGGAGTGCCAACAATACTTGCTGCTGAAATAAAAAAGGGTGAGAAAACCCTTAAGCTTAGAGAGGAAGATGGCACACCTCTATGGAGAGGACCAAGGAGATAATGATTTAAAGAATAAAATATAAGAATTTTTCATCTAAGGTTATATTAATTATTATTTTATTTTCTTTTTGTAGACATAGGGGAAGAGTTAAATTAAAATAAAATCTAATTTTATATGAGGAGGAATTATAATGAGGATATCCCAAAGAGGTAAGAACATTCAAGCATCCCCTATAAGAAGACTTGTTCCCCTTGCAGATGAAGCTAAAAAAAGAGGAATAAAGGTTTACCATCTCAATATAGGTCAGCCAGATATCCCCACCCCAGAAACAGTTTTTGATGCCATAAAAAACTTCAAAGAGAGAGTTCTAAGCTACGGTCCATCCCAGGGTCTTCCAGAACTACGAGAGGAAATAGCGAAATATTACAGAGAATATGGAATCTCATTGGAAATGGAAAATGTCCTTATTACAATAGGTGGAAGCGAGGCAATACATTTTTCTTTTTCTGTAATAGCTGACCCAGGGGATGAAATGATTATACCTGAGCCATATTATACGAATTATAATGGATATGCCTCCTTTGCAGGGATAAGAATTGTTCCTGTTACCACAAAAGCAGAAGATGGATACAGGTTGCCTTCTGTGGAAGAGATAGAAAGTAAAATAACTTTGAAAACTAAGGGCATACTTATTTGTTCTCCTAATAATCCTACTGGCACTGTTTACAGTGACGAGGAGCTTGGTAGAATAGTTTATCTGGCAAGAAAATACGATCTTTTTATTATAGGAGATGAAGTCTATAAAGAATTTATATATGATGGCTTGAAACACAGGAGTATTCTTGAGTTAAAGGGGGTGGAGGAGAGAACAATTGTCGTGGATTCTATTTCCAAGAGATTTAGCAGTTGTGGAGCGAGAATAGGAGCGATTATAACAAGAAACAGAGATGTAATGGATTCCCTTGTGAGGTTTGCTCAAGCCAGGTTATGTCCCCCCACAATTGAGCAGTTGGGTGCCATAGCTGCCTACAGAATGGGTATCTCTTATTTCAAACCGATAAATGAGGAGTATCAGAGAAGGAGAGATGCTATGTTTTCAGCGTTGGAGAAGATGGAGGGAGTCACAATCAAGAAACCACAGGGTGCTTTCTATATTTTTGCTAAGATTCCTGTGGAGGATGCGGATCTATTTGCTCAGTGGCTTTTAAGGGATTTTTCAGTAAATGGAGAAACAGTAATGGTTGCCCCAGGTAATGGCTTTTACGGAACAGAGGGGCTTGGTAAAAATGAAATAAGATTGGCTTATGTATTGAATGAGGAAAGTATCAACAAAGCCTTGGCAATAATTGAAAAAGGACTAAAAGAGTTCGGGAGGGGATAATGTTACCAGCATTTGAATGGAGGGGTGATCACCTCTTGGTTCTTGATCAGAGGTATTTGCCCGAGAAGGAAGAGTATTTAGAGCTAAGGGATTATAAAGATGTGGCATATGCGATTAAGAACATGGTTGTAAGAGGAGCACCAGCCATAGGATTGGTGGCAGCTTATGGGATTGCCTTGGGAGTAAAGACTGTGAAAAGGAAAGAGGAGTTGGAAGCCAAGCTTGAAGAAATATATGAAACCCTTGCGAAAACAAGACCCACTGCAAGAAATTTGTTCACCACCATAGATAGATTTAGATATTTCTACGATAAAATCAAGGACAAAGACCTGGAGGAGATAAAAAAAGAAATTGAGGAGGAGGCGATCTTTATGGAGGAAGAGGATTATAACGCAGCTTTTAGACTTTCATGTTTTGGCGCTGACCTTTTAAAAAATAATTTTAATGTTCTCACCCACTGCAATTCAGGAGGTTTAGCCACTTCAGGCTGGGGGACTGCCCTTGGAGTGATAAAAATGGTTCACAAAAGGAAAAAGAAAATCCATGTATATGTTACTGAGACCAGACCCCTTCTCCAGGGTGCAAGGCTTACTGCCTATGAACTTTCAAAGGCTGGAATCCCATTTACTCTCATCACTGATAGTATGGCTGGATGGATAATGAGAAAGGAAAAGGTAGATGCAGTTATAGTAGGTGCTGACAGAATAGCTTTGAACGGAGATACAGCTAACAAGATAGGAACTTATTCTTTGGCGGTGCTCGCAAAAGAAAATTTGATTCCTTTTTATGTGGTAGCCCCGATCTCCACAATAGATTTGGATATTTGGAGTGAAAAGGAGATAACAATTGAGGAGAGAGGCGAAGAGGAGGTAAAATCCATAATCAAAGGGATTGAAAAATTGGGGAAAATAAGAGTGAGAAACCCTGCATTTGATATAACTCCCTGGTATTTAATTACAGCTATTATAACAGAACTGGGAGTATTCCGGGCTCCTTATGAAGTTTCTTTTTTGCAACTAAAAAAAATTAAATGAGTTTTATGATTGTTTTGGGCGTAGAAACTTCATGCGATGAAACATCAGTAGCTATACTGAAGGATGGCAGAGAAATTATTTCTGAAGTAATTTATTCACAAGATAGCATTCATTCAGAATGGGGAGGTGTTGTTCCAGAGATTGCATCTCGCCAACATGTAAGGATTATTGATGCTGTTTTTAATGAAGCATTGATGGAAGCTAAGATTGAACTGAAGGAAATCGATCTTTTTGCTTACACAAGAGGACCAGGACTTATAGGCTCTCTTCTTGTGGGGTTAACATACACAAAGGCTCTTGCCTATGCTCTTTCAAAACCCTTTGTGGGTGTGGATCATCTTCATGCCCATATAGAATCTGCATTTCTTGAAAATGATTTAATTGAATTTCCAGTTTTAGCTCTTGTGATTTCAGGCGGTCATACAAGTATGTTTTATATGGAGGAACAGCTTGAATTCAAGCTGTTGGGAAAAACAAGGGATGATGCTGCAGGTGAGGTTCTTGATAAGATAGCTAAGTTTCTTGAAATAGGATATCCAGGAGGACCTGCTATTGAGAGGCTTTCAAAAAATGGAGATCCTGAGAAATTTAGGTTTTCCACTCCAGTTATAAAGAACGGTGGCTTAGATTTCAGTTTCTCTGGCTTAAAAACAGCTGCTTATTTATATATAAAAAAAGGGCTCGTTAGAAAAGATAGTAAAGAATTGCCCGATTTTCTTGCGAGTTTTCAGAAAGGCATAATAGATCACATAATTTCCAATATAAAAAAGGCACTTAACGATTACCCTGCAAAATCAGTTGTGCTGAGCGGAGGTGTGGCTAGAAATGAAGAGCTTAGAAAAAAGGTGTCAAAAGAGATGAAAGAAAGAGGGATAAAAGTTTTCATTCCTACTCCAAGACATTGCACAGATAATGGGTCCATGATCGCTTCTCTTGGCTACAAGTTATATTTAAGAGGGAAAAGAGATGGGTGGGATTCGGATGCTTACGCTCGGTTTTCTTCTGCCTTTTACTCTTCAGAGACCCGCAAAAGGCATAAATAATTTTATAGGTTTAAATGGCAAAGTGAAAGGGGAATTTAAAAAATCAAAGCTGTTCCATTAATGTAAATTTGGATTTTTAAATATTATACAGATTCGTGCTCTGTTCTTGCTATTATTTCGTCTTGAACCGCCCTGGAGAGATTGCAGAAATACTCACTGAAACCAGCAACTCTCACTATGAGATCTCGAAATTGTTCAGGGTTCTTTTGAGCCTCTCGCAATGTTTCTCCTGTAATTACATTGAACTGGACATGATGAGCACCGAGTCTGAAGTGGGCTCTAATTAATTGAGCCAACTTTTCGATTCCTTCTTCGTTTTTGATCAATGAGGGAGAGAATTTTAGATTGAGAAGGGTTCCGCCTGTGAGAACATGATCAATTTTTGAAACAGATTTTATAACAGCTGTGGGCCCAAGTCTATCCATACCCTGCGAAGGAGATATTCCATCGGATACGGGCGTGCCAGCTCTTCTTCCATCAGGAGTAGCGCCTGTTACAGAGCCAAAATATACATGACATGTCGTGGAAAGATAGTTAACATGATAGTTCCCGCCTTTTGTGTTCCTCCTTCCATCAATTGTTTCAAAAATAATGCTAGTTAAATATTTCACAATCTGATCTGCATAGTCGTTATCATTACCGTATTTTGGCGTTTTATTCCAGAGCCTCTGGCGGAGAGGCTCCATCCCTTCAAAATTCTTTGATAGAGCCTTCAGAAGTTCATCAAAACTAACAGTTTTTTTATCAAAAACATGAAATTTAATTGCTGATAAGCTATCTGCAAGGGTTCCGAGACCTACTGGCATTATGTAATTTGTATTATATCTTGCACCTCCATTGTTGTAATCCTTTCCCTTTATAATACAGTCATCAATTAAAATTGAAAGGAAGGGAACTGGTAGATAATTTGCATATATTCTTTCTATTTTGTTATTTCCCTTTATTTTTATGTTTAAAAAGTGTTCCAGTTGTTTTTTGTATGCATTTAGTGCATCGTCAAGATTTTTAAAATGGGCGGGATTGCCAGTTTCAATTCCAATTTTTTTTCCAGTTCTCGGGTCAAAACCATTGTTTAGAGTTATTTCCAGAATCTTTGCCAGGTTAAAATATCCTGAAAGGATATAGCTTTCTTTACCAAAACAGCCTGTCTCCACACATCCGCTTGTCCCTCCTTTTCTTGAATCCTCAACAGATTTTCCCTGACGGATAAGTTGTTGAATAATTATGTCGGAGTTGAAAACAGAGGGCTGCCCAAAACCTTTGCTTATAACCTCACACGCTTTCTTTAAAAAGGCATCAGGGCTTTTGACACTAATATGAACACTCGGGTTAGGTTGAATCAGCCTCATCTCTTCTACCACATCCAAAATTAAATAAGAAAGTTCATTTACTGCGTCAGAGCCATCAGGAGTTACTCCACCAATGTTAATCTGGGAGAAGTCATTGTAGGTAGCGCTTTCCGCGGATGTGACACCCACTTTTGGGGGTGCGGGCTGGTTATTAAATTTTATCCAGAAGCACTCTAGAAGTTCTTTAGCTTCCTCTTCTGTAAGGATCCTGGCCTCAAGATCTTTTTTGTAAAAAGGGTAGAGATGCTGGTCAAGTTTGCCAGGACAGAAAGAGTCCCATGGATTTGTTTCAATTATAACTCCAAGATGGAAGAACCAGTATAGCTGAAGAGCTTCCCTGAAATTTCTCGGAGGGTATAAAGAGATATGGCGGCATATTTCAGCAATTTTTCCCATTTCTTTTTTTATAGAGGGATTCTCTTCTTTTTCAGCCATAATTTTTGCTTTTTGTTCATGTCTCTTTATAAAGTTTGAAAACCCCTCAAGAGCGATAAGCATAGCTTTTAACTCCTGTTCTTTTTCGTATGCCTGAGAGTCGTTATGATAATCAAGATTCCTGATGGATCTTTGAATTTCATTATTAAATCCTATTATGCCTTTTAAGTAAATTTTATCATCTGCCACAGTGTGTCCAGGAGCCCTTTGTTCCATAAATTCTGTAAAAACTCCAGCATTATAAGCATCTTTCCATTCTTCTGTCATTTCAGCGAATATTAGTTCTCTTATCGTTTTCCCCTTCCAAAAAGGTATTATTTTCTCTCCGTAAATTTTTTTTACATCCTCAGAAACAGAGTAAAATATTTTCTCTCTTGAATTGAGAATTTCAAGATCCTCTATGGAATGACAGCAAATCTCAGGATAAGTGGGAACTGCTTTTGGTTCAGAGCCCCTTTCTCCTATAATGAGCTCTTCTTTGTCAATAAAAATCTCTTTATTTTCAAGGATATATTTAAAGGCTAAAGCTCTTGAAACTGGCTGTGAAATGTTTATAAAATTGTAATTTGCATAAAATTCCGTTATAAGTTCTGCTCTTTCTGAAGTTATAAAGGGTTTTTTCTCAATACTTTTTTCCCGTAATTTTTTGACCCTTTCCGTCATATTATCCTCCTATTTTAACAGAGATGCCTTTCTCTTCTAAAATAGTTGCAAAGTTTTTCAAATCCTCTTTTTTTAGAGTATTTGTTTCTTCAAACTTATAGGCTCTTCCTAATCTTTTGTATTTTTCACTCCCTCCTGGATGAAAGGGCAAGAGATGAACCTCCTTTAACCCTAAGGATAATACCAGTTCAGCTGTTTTATCGAAATTCTCTGAATTGTTATTCACGCCTGGAATTACAGGGATTCTCAAAATAATGTTTTTTTGGATGGAGGAGAGCGTGCGAAGATTTTGAAGAATGGGTTTGTTGGAAACCCCGGTATATTTTTTGTGGGATTTCTCATCCAGTAATTTAATGTCGAAAAGAAATAGGTCTGTATATATGCTCGCCTTAAAAAGAATTTCATTGGTAGCATATCCACAGGTCTCAATTGCTGTATGGATTCCAATTTTTTTAATTTTTTTTAAAAGGGGAATTATAAAGCCTTGCTGAAGAAGAGGTTCACCCCCTGATAAAGTCACGCCTCCTTTTGATTGTTCATAAAATACTCTGTCTTTAAGAATTTCTTCTATGACCTCTTCTAAAGTCATGTCTTTACCAACTATCTCTCTTGCTTCAGCTGGACATTCCTCCACACATTTACCACATAAGGAGCATTCTGCTGGATTATTTACTGCTGAGTTAGGACAAACCTTTAAACAGTTATTGCATCCCATGCAACGTTCTTTCCACAAAACGAGTTCCTTTTTTTGCGCCTGTCCTTCAGGGTTGTGACACCATAAGCATCTGAGAGGGCAGCCTTTGAAGAATATAACTGTCCTTATCCCAGGACCGTCATGGATGGAGAACCTTTGAATGTTAAAGATCAGTCCTTTTCTTTCCTTATCATCATTTTCAGGTTTTTCATCCTTGGTCATCTCTTCTGATATCAATTTATTAATCCTATTTTTAATCAACATATTATTAAAGATGCTTGTTAGAAATAGAGTAAGAAAAAACGGATTTCATATTTTATTTTTCTTTTGCTTCTGAGTTGATGAGATCGTAGTATTTTAAAATGAAAGGATAGTTATCCTGGAAATTCCAGTGCTTTTCTACAATTAAAGATCTAATTGCATCCTTATCCTTTATTTTAAAAAACTTAATCAATTTTTTATGTTCCTTCATGCATTTTTCTTCCCATTCAGGAATTTTGAGTAAAATCCTTGGGAAATCATACAATCTTTTCTTGAGCTTGGAAATTATATCTGAAAGAACCTCGTTTCCAGAAAGTATTATGTGGATATTATGCAACTCATTATTTGTCTCCATGTAGGATACAAAATCATCTCTTTTAAGAGCCTCCTCCATTTTTTTGTAAAGATCCTCCATTTTTCTGATATCTTCGTTCTTCAGTTTTTCGCAGGCGATTTGAGCAGCTTCTGCCTCAAGGATTCCTATAACATTATAGATATCCTCTATTTCTTTCAAAGAGAGTTTTTTCACCCTTATGCTCTTTCTGGGGAGGATTTCCACAAATCCTTCTTTTTCAAGGTGGAGCAAAGCTTCCCTTATAGGAGTTCTGCTTACTCCCAAGAGCTCACGCAGGTCTTTTTCCCTTATACGCTCTCCTGGTTTGAGATTTCCACTTTCCATTTCTTTTCTTAAATGTTCCATTACGCATTCAGTCAAAGACTTATATGAAATAGGTCCTTTTTTTGTATCCATTCTGAAAGATTTTATAATACTATATACAATATATCCTGTCAAAAATAGAAATTTCTTATCGGGATAAAGAAAATTACATTCTAGAGGAGAAAATAAATAAGGGGAGAGGATGGGATAATTTATTACCTCTCCCCTTAAATTCTGATTAGCGGAGGGTAAATATTGGTAAATCAGAATTCGAATTTTGCTCCCAGTCGAAATACTCGAGGGTCCTGTATGCTTGTCATCTCTTCGAATTTTAAGTTTGGAGAGCTTGACCTGCTTACAACTCCTGTGGCTTTACTCTCATTAAATAAGTTAAATACATCAGCAAATACCTTAAAGGTCATTTTTTCTTTCAGTTTGAATTCTTTTTCCACTCTCAGATCCAGAATTCTAAGATCAGGTAAATTCCTTGAGCCTCGAGGTTCTGCAAATATAGTTTCGCTAAAAGGTAACCCTAAATCTTTCGAATTTACAGTTCTGGTGTAAGGGAGTCCCGTAAGATAACGGAAATAGCCGCTCAAATTGATGCCGAAAGGACCTTTTACTGTTCCTGTGAGTTTGAACTGGTGCCTTCTTTCGAGATCCACATGACCATATGCATTTACATGAACATTAGGGTTATCATAGAGACTTGTTCTTCCCTCAGTTTCCCAGAAAGATGTTCCTAACATTCCCTTTGTCGAGGTGTAAACATAAGAAAGGTCACACCCCCATCTCTTTGTAAATCTTTTCTTAAAAGAAAATTCGATGCTTCTGTGATCTCTTTTCAAATCAGGAGGGTTAACCATGTATTCCTCTCTTGGGACATAGTTCAGCATTTGATAGAAGCTAACAGTTTTTCCATCGAAGGGATCAACAACTTCTACTTTTTTCCATCTATTGCTAAATTCGACTTTCCCCTGCTCCATTAGTAAATCCATGTTCACAGTAGTTGCATCCACAGTTTCAATTAGGTTTCTTTCCCATCTTCTAATAAAACGGACGCTTGCAGAGCATTCTGCAAATAGTTCTCTTTCCAATCCAACTGTGAATTCATATGTTTGGGGGGCCTTTAATTTGTGATCTTTATATCCCACTTTGATGTCAACTCCGGGCACATAAGTATAGGTGATCCATATTGGATTTCCATTCTCATCTGTGTATGCTTCATACCAGAGCCAATTTATGGGATGGAGTTCAAAACTGATTGTGGTGTAATTTTCTTGGAGATACCTTCCGAAGCTTGATTTTAACAGGGTTTTTCCATCTCCTGTGAGATCAAATACAAAGCCTAAACGTGGAGATATATTCTTCCATTCAAATGCTTTTATAGTCTTTTCTATCTTTAAGTTGTAGGTAAGTTCTGGAAATCCAATGTGAGCGTAGTTTCCTGAAATGGGCACGTCACCTATTCCGCCACTGCCAGCAGGGAAGAAGTTTCGATTGTAATCAAAACGCAGACCAAGATTGAAAGTCAATCTTTTTGTGGGAGACCAGGTATCATTGACAAAAACACCAACATTGAGTCCTCGGTCTATTCTGTCATGACCTCCTCCCCAACATGCATAGTAGGGAACTCCATCCCATGTGAATGTGAAGAGCCTTGCCATTCCCAGACTATCTTTTGGTCCATAAGGAATAACTTTTCTTCTACCTTCGAGGAAATTGCCCTGCAATCCGAATTTTAACTCGTGATCTCCCACCATATTATTGAGAAAAAGAGCGGCATCAAGATTTGCCTGGACTCTCTTTCTCGGATTAAGGTCGTCCCATCCATAACTTCCTGAGCGAAGCCAATTAGTATCCTCCTGCACAAGACCAATCTTCTTCTTGTCGTAAAGGTTAAGTTCTGTGCTTGATGCTCCTACTTTAAAATTGGTATAAAAGTTATTTCCAAAAAGATGTGTCCATATTGCGCTGAGCACGTAAGCAGGATATTTTTGCTCCCAAGTGGTATCCTCTGTATCGTATTTGCTTGCCCCTCTGTTATCTAAGTGATTGTAACTGTAATCGAAACCCAACACAAATTTATCATTAGGATTTGGCTGGAAGGTAAGTTTGACATAAGGGAACAATGTGTTGTTTTTAATAGGGGTTGAGCTTGGCTTGTCGTACGGAAATCCAGCTACATAGCGTTCGCTTCTATAAGTGCTCATATTGAGGAAAAACCACAATTTGTCTTTTATTAGAGGTCCGCCAAGAGTAAGACCTGGCTCCATCTCGTATTTTGGTCCGCTTACTTTACCTTCCAAGGGAGTATTTTTAGTATTGTCTGATTGAAGCTTCTCATGATTGTAGTATCCACTAAGACTACCACTGAAGTTATTTCCACCTGACTTTGTTATTATATTGAGAACCCCTCCTTTAACCGAGCCATATTCTGCACTTATACCAGTTGTTTGAACTGAGATTTCCTCCATGATATCCACGCTGAAAATATTGCCAGGAGCGGTGCCAACTACTGGATCGTTCATTTGAATTCCATCAAGGTTGAAAGAATTGTCTCGGACAGAAGCGCCTTGAACTGAATTTTCTGCAACTCCTGGAGCCAGGTTAAAATAAGCGAAGAAAGAGCGAGGTGCAGGGAGTCTCTCGATGAGTTCTTTGTCAATAGTGGTGGTCTTTGTTACAGATTGAAGGTCTAAAGCAGGAGATTGCCCAACAACTGTAACTTCCTCCTCTATTTTCTCTATTCTCATTTGAACATCCACTGTGGTGGTTACATTCGCACTTATCACAATATTCTTTCTTGCAATAGTTGTCAAACCTTGCATTTCGAAAGTAAGATCATACTTACCAGGGGGAAGGTTTGAGAAACGATACTGCCCATCATCATTAGTAACTGTGGTCATTTTACCTATCACAAGAGAAGGGGAACTGATGGTGACCGATACACCAGGAATAGGACCCCCATCTTCCATTGTTACTGTTCCTCTTATAGAGCCGGTCTGTCCGAGCTGAGAGAATAACAAGGTTGTGAAAAATCCAAAAATATAGATTAGAAAGAAGAGCCTTTTTAACATATTACCTCCTTCCAAAGTTTTTTAATTATTTAAAACCACTGCCCAAAAGAAAATTAGTTAATATTTTTGTTCCTATCTCTCACCCCCTTTCTTTTTGCTCCATCCATAGATATATGATATATGATATATGATATATTTGTCAAGGGGAATTTTTAATTTTCCTTATCCTGGGTTTAGTTAGATTTATTTATATTGAGAAATAGATGAAAATCTATTAAAATCTACAATGATTTATAGGAGGTGGATTTATGGAAAGAAAAGTTTTTATTATTTCTGCTGTTAGAACTCCTATAGGAAGTTTTCTCGGCTCTCTTTCATCCCTTTCCGCAGTGGAACTCGGAGCTACTGTTCTCAAAGAAGCTGTAAAAAGAGGAGGAGTGGATCCAGGACTAATAGATGAGGTTATCATGGGGAATGTGGTTTCAGCTGGCTTGGGCCAAGCTCCAGCCAGACAGGCGCAGATAAAGGCTGGAATTCCTCCTCATGTTCCTGCAATTACCATTAATAAGGTCTGTGGCTCGGGTCTGAAAGCTGTCATGCTTGCTGCTCAAGCTATAAAAGCTGGTGACGCAGAAATAGTCCTTGCAGGAGGTATGGAGTCCATGAGTAACGCTCCTTACGCTCTCCAGAAGGTTAGATCAGGTTATAGAATGGGACATGGTCAGTTGATAGATCTTATGATTTTTGATGGTTTATGGGATTCTTTTGATAACAAACACATGGGAGAGCTGGGAGAGTTTACTGCAGAGAGGTCGGGAATAACAAGAGAAATGCAGGATCAATATGCTTTTAATTCCCATCAGAAGGCTTTAAAGGCAATTGACAATGGATGGTTTAGAGACGAAATTATTCCAGTTCCAATACCTCAGAAAAAGGGTGAGCCGTTGATGGTGGATACTGACGAGGGCCCGAGAAGAGACACTTCTTTAGAAAAACTCTCTCAACTGAAGCCAGCTTTTAAACCTGATGGGACAATAACCGCGGGTAATGCTCCTTCTGTGAATGATGGAGCCTCAGCAATTCTTGTGGCTTCAGAGGAGAAAGTAAAAGAACTGGGCTTGAAGCCCATGGCATTGATAACCGCTTATACTGTCGCATCTGTTGAGCCTCGAATGCTCTTTTATGCTCCTGTGGAGGCTGTAAAAAAACTTTTGAACAAGCTGGGTAAAAAAATTGATTTCTTTGACCTAATAGAGATAAACGAGGCTTTTTCAGCTCAGGTTCTTGCGGATGGAAAAGAATTAGGATGGGATTGGGAAAAGGTAAATGTTCACGGTGGTGCCGTGGCTCTTGGTCATCCCATAGGTGCTTCAGGAGCGAGAATCCTCACTACAGTTCTTTATGCCATGAGAAGAAGAAATGCAATATCTGGACTTGCCACTCTCTGTCTTGGAGGTGGTTCTGCAGTGGCTCTTTCAGTTGAGAGAGTCTAATCCCTTTTATATTGAATTGTGAAATAGCGAATCTTATTTTTATTGGTAATAGTTCTTTCCCTTACTTCAAATTTATGCGATAATTTATTGGCAATGGATTCGTCGAAGCAGACAATTCTACCTCCTTTTTTAATTTTTACTCCTCTGAAATATAACTCATTTCCTCTAAGATAATTCTGAATTATTTTCTCTCTTTCAGGAATATGAGCTCCGATAACAAAATTGTTATTTTTAATAAAATCTAAGCCGAATACACCATATGATAAAGCCATATCCTGGTCATAGTTAATATAATCGGGGATGAAAATTGTATCTCTTTTGAAATGGGAAAAAACCATTTTTATCCATTCTCCCCAGTAGCTTTCTGGAACTTTCATGGATTTAAAGTTGGAAATGAGAAGGAAAAGGGGAACAAAAGTTAAAGAGATGGTAAGGAAAATTTTTAAAATTTTTTGAGTCTTCAATTTCATGAAAAAGTTTATACCTGCTCCGATAAAAAATGAAGAAAACAAATATATTGGAATAAAATTCACTTCTATATCTCTTATGGAGTAAACTGAGGGAAAAATTAGAAAAAGAATCAAAGGAATAAATATCAAAAGAAATGTTCTAAGATTCTTTGAAAGATGTATTATTCCAAAAATCAAAAAAAGGATGGATGGAATTGTGATGTTCTCATGAATAGTGGGAATGAATTTATGGAGAATTTCATGGTAAGCTTTATAGAACGAAAAAGTAATGCTTTTTTTCCAGTAAGCACCCGATAAAAAGTAGAAGAGATCCTTTAAATTTCTTATTGGGAATTCTGAGTAAAGAGATGAATTTGATCTCCAGATCAGGAAAAGATAAAGGAAGACAAGAAGAAAAATGGCTAATACGGAAATAAATATTGTTCTCTTTCTAAAAAGAGACTTATAGTCTTTTAAGAGGACAAATATTAAAAAAGCAGGAAAGTGAAGCAGAATTGTTATGTGATTGGAAAGACTCAAGATGAGAGTAAAAACAGAAATAAAGAGAAATTTTTCATTATTTTTATCGTTCCATTTTAAAAGAAGAAATAAGATTATGGTTATGAAAAAAGAGTTTAAAGAGTAAACCTCTGCCTCTGTTGCTTGACTCCAGAAAATTCTTCCAAAGGCAAAAATTAATGTGGTGATTAAGGATGAAAAATGGTGAGATGTGAGTAACATCAAAGTTTTATAAATAAAAATTAATGTAAGCATGGCAAAAATAGTAGAAAGGAGATTAATTTTGAGACAAAGGGGAATAGAAAGGGGAATCTTTGAAAAGAAAATTGTGAAAACAACAAAAAGAGGGTAGCCTGTAGGATGGGGTGTTCCAGCGACTTTACCTATGAATTGCCATTTGAGAGAATCTCCTGCATTCACTCTTCCGCCAGGTCCTGGAAATAATGTTAAATAATATACGAGTAGAACAAAAAGAAGCACAATGAGAGGGAATTTGTTTTTTAACTCTGTAAATAATTTCAAATTTTTAATTGTAGAAATTGATACCTAAAGAAAAGAAATTCCCTGAAAATTTATAATGAGCTGACTCCGAGTATTTGTTGTAAAAAATCGAGAAATAAAATGGTTCTTTGGGAGAGAATAAAAACCCAAAAGAATAAGAGTATGCGTTTACATCCTCTGAATTTCTTGAAAAATAAAGATTGTTATGGAATTCTAAATTGTTTTTTATCTTTATTTTAAGACTCCCTTTAAGGGAATAAAGAAATATGTCCCTTATGTTCTCATCTGGATACCAAAGAACAGAGCTTTCTTTAAGAAGATAGAATCCTACTTCACCTCTCAGCCATTCAAAGATAGGTTTTATAATCCCGCTTTCAAATGCTAAACCCCTGTATGAGTCAGTCCCTAAAAGGTATGATAGAGCAGAGTAAAATTCAGAGCTTTCTTTCTGGAAATAATAAACCAAAGATAAATTTGAAATATTTGAAGTTATTTTCTTCTTAGAATCCTCAAATGGGTACTCAAAACTAATACCATGGTTATAATACTTAAGAATTAGAGAAGAATTACTTGAAATTGGGTGTCTCAGACCGAGCCAAGGAGAAAAGATAAAGAGTTTGTTTGTTCCAGCAGTAGATTCGAAGCCAAACTGGGGATAAATGGCTGAAAAACATAAGTTCGAAATCAGAAAGAAAAATGACAAAATCTTTATAATTTTCATTTTACCCACCCTTAAAGAATCATTTTATTATTTTTTATTTTCTAAATTTAATTGTCAAGCGACAAAATTTCAGTGAAGCCCTGGAAGTGGTGGAATTTCAGGAAGGGGAATGTTACCAAATTCCTTTTCATATTTTTTGATGTTTTCCTCAAGAGCCATTAAAAATCTTTTGGCGTGCGGTGGAGATAGAATTATTCTTGCTACAAGTTTTCCTTGAGGTGCGTCAGGAGGAGCATCAGGAAAAAGAAATGCAAAGTCAAAAATAAACTCCTCCCTCGAATGTCTTATGGCAGCTATATTAGAATACTGACCTGTTGCTACTGACTCGTCAATCTTCATATCCATCTTTTTCTCCATAAACCCTCCTATAAATTTTATTTTTTTTACTTACCCATCTCTTTTAAAAGGTATTTTGCAATATCTTCATGGGTGGCAAACCAAACATTCTTTCTGGAGAGAATGTGCTGAATCAACTTTTCCAGCATAGATATTCTGCTTCTGTGCCCAATTATTTTTGGATGCATGGTGAGAATGAAAAGAGTTCCTTCCTCATATGCTTTATCGAATTCAGCAGACCAGATGGAAAGAACATCCTGAGGAGATATTAAGGGTCGAACCGAACTGTATCTATCAAAACCGAAATAAGGATAATCGTCCATTATCCATTCCACAGGAAGCTCAACAATTCCTGATGGCTTCCCCTCGTCAAGGATTTCATAAGGTCTGTCGTCAGCCATAAGACTTGAATCGTAAAGAAGCCCAATTTCCTTTATTATTTTTAAAGTAGATGTGCTGAAATCCCATGAAGGAGTTCGAATTCCGGTAGGTGCTTTTCCAGTCAAGCTTTTAAGGGTTTCAAAAGATTTTTTCAGAAGTTCTCTTTCTTCACTTTCTGATAGAAGGGAGTTTCTCTCATGTATCCATCCGTGAATTGCTATCTCATGTGTTCCTTTTGAAATAATGGCTTTTATTTGCTCCTTATGAAGAAGAGCTGATACAGCCGGGACAAAGAAAGTAGCAGGAATTCTGTATTTGTCAAGAAGAGCAAGAATTCTTAGTATTCCTGTTCTTGCTGCGTATTCTCCCTGAGAAAGAACACCTGGAGAGAAATTAGAATCCCTCAAGGAAGTGGTCTCAGCGTCGAAATCAAAGGAAAGACCCACTGCCACTTTTGCGTCCTGAGGCCATATTCTTGGGGTTAGATCTTTTCCTGCTCTTACCTTTAAAACGATAGATTGAATTTTTTCCATGCTCCATTGCCAGGGTTTTTCCTCCTGAGACTGGGATAAAATAATGGAAGGAAAAGAAATTAAAGAAAAAACTAAAGATAATTTCAAGAATTTTTTTGCCATTCTTGACTCCTTTCCAAACTAAAAATAAAGATTTTCTTTTAAAAACCCTGCAAACTCCTCAAAGGCTTTTATTGTTCTTTGAATGTGGATTTCTTTGTGAGCATAAGAAACAGCACCACCTCCATGAACCACATGGATACCTCTATCAGCAAGAAAGAGTTTCAAAATCTTTTCTTTAAGATTCAAATCCACAATGTCCTCATTTAGCACATCCTCGGGAGATTTGATCTCTCTTGGTTCCTCTTTAAAGAAATGAATTGTAAAAAATGGACTTGAGAGAATGAGGTCGTTTTCGTGTCCGGAGCACTTGACAGGTATTCCTTCTTTTAAAAAGGCTCTTTCCACCTCGTTCCTTAATTTTTTTGCCATTCTTCCGATTTTTGGGTATATCTTTTTTTCGTTTTTCGAAAGGTATTCTATAAAAGTGTACCCAGCTACCATATATTCCATGTGAGATGAGTAAGTGCCCCCTTCGAATTTCACTTTCATCTCAAAGGGAGCATCATCACTACAAAGCTCCATCATTTCCTTTTTTCCTGCAACCGCTGATACAGCGTGACCTCCCCCGATTACTTTGCCAAATGTTGCAAGATCAGGTTCAATTCCCATCAATGTATGAAGGGGAGAGGCGCAGAATCTAAAACCTGAAATCACCTCATCGAAAATCAATACAATACCTTTCTCCTCCGTGAGTTTTCTTGCTAATTTCAGGTATTCAAGATCTGCGGGTATAAATCCACCAGCTCCAATATAAGGTTCCAGAACAAAGCAAGCAATTTTATCACCAAATTTTTTGATTACCCTCTCCAGATCTTCACACTCATTATATCTTGTAATTAATATTCTCTTTTCCAGCTCTTCAGGTATCCCTTTTGACTCAATTTGATGGAATCCTTTTTCTCTATAAAATTTTACTCCCTTTAGAAGATATGGAGTTGAACCATGCCATCCACCACCTACTTTTAAAATCAGTTCTTTGCCAGTATAGGAAAGAGCAAGCATACAAGCATAAGTATTAGCGAGAGTCCCACTCGTTGTGAATCTTATCTTCCAGTTATTGTGACCAAGAGTTTTTAGAATCAATTCTGCGAGCCTTATTTGCCATTCATCCTCAAAACCTGAATGCAGACAGCCCTTTCTGTGGACAGCCAAACATGCCTTATTTGTAAGGTCAGGATTGTGGCCAAGAACATTAGCGTAATGTCCCTGCCAGTAATCAATGTATTCATTCCCATCAATGTCTTTAACCACCGCTCCTTTTGCAGATTCAACAAAGAAGCTGTAAGGATGCCATAATCTCAAATTATGGCTTCCACCCTGAATCATCAACTTCCTTGCTTTTTCATTTAGTTTTTCGCTCTTTCTATTTTTTGATTTAAATTTTTCCGAGAGCAATAAATACAATTTCTCAGCTTTATTCATGAACCCTCCGGATCTGACATGTTTTCCCTTTTCATTTCTTTTTAAATTATTATTCTTTTTCGATAATTTTTAATCCGTCCATGTAAGAAATGAGAATCTCTGGAATTGAAACAGAACCATCCCTGTTCTGGTAGTTTTCAAGAATAGAAGCAACAGTTCTTCCAATTGCAAGCCCAGAGCCGTTGAGGGTGTGAACAAATTCTAACCTCGATTTTTCTTTTCTCTTGAACCTAATATTTGCTCTTTTTGCCTGGAAAGATTCGAAATTACTACAAGATGAAATCTCCATGTAATCATTTCTGCTCGGCATCCAAACTTCAATGTCATATGTCTTGGCTGAAGCAAAACCGAGATCTCCAGAACAAAGGGCTACAACTCTGTAAGGAAGTTCAAGTTTTTTTAATATATCCTCTGCATCATTGGTAAGCTTTTCAAGCTCTGAATAGGAGTCTTCCGGAAGAGAAAATATCATAAGCTCCACTTTGTTAAACTGGTGCTGTCTTACGAGTCCTCTTACATCTCTTCCCCAGGAGCCAGCCTCTGCACGGAAACAAGGAGTGTAAGCAACAAACCTCCTGGGAAGTTCTTCCTCTTTCAAAATCTCATCTCTATAGAGATTTGTAAGAGGCACTTCAGCAGTAGGGATAAGATACCACGAAGTATCTTTGATCTTGAAAAGATCCTCCTCAAATTTTGGAAGATTGCCTGTTCCCACAAGAGATTTCTCATTGGTAATGAAAGGAGGGATTACTTCTTTATAGCCTTTTTCTTTTGTGTGAACATCAAGCATAAAGTTTATAAGAGCTCTTTCGAGTCTTGCTCCTCTCCCATAGTAAACTGTAAATCTTGAGCCAGCAAGTTTGCTGGCACGTTCGAAGTCGAGGATTCCAAGTGATTCTCCTATTTCCCAGTGAGGTTTTGGCTGGAAATCGAATTTTTTAGGATCACCCCAAACACGAACTACCTTGTTAAAAGAGGAATCTTTACCAATGGGAACAGACTCATGGGTTATATTAGGAATTTCCAGGAGAATTTTCTCTATATCCTTCTCTTTTTCTTTGAGTAACTCCTCAAGTTCTTTTATTTTCTCTTTGATATTTTTTACTTCTGCAATGATATGCGAAAGCTCCTTGCCCTCTCTCTTTAATTTTTCTATCTCATCTGTTAATTTATTTCTTTTTGCTCTAAGGGATTCGACCTCTGTGAGTAACTCCCTTCTTGTTTTATCTACATTAAGAAAATTTTCAATTATTTTATTATCATAACCTCTCTTCTCAAGAGAATCTTTTACTAACCCTATATTTTCTCTAAGCCACCCGATCTCGAACATAAGCAAATTATATTACAATTTCTCCTTCATTTAAAGAAGGGAAATATTTCTAAAAATTTACCAAATTTCAATGCTTATAGCAAAATGGAATTACAACTTTTTAAAAGAATAAAAAGAAAATAGCCTTAATTCTTAATTTCTATAATTGATTGTAATTTGGGGATGGTTCTCTAATCACCATCCGCTGAAAAACGCTCGCCATTGATTAAATATGATTTCTTTTTTGGATTAATTAAAAGTTTTTCAGGTTACCGCACTCGAACTAAAATTTTTTTGCGGACTCACTATCATAGTTGCTTTATTAGCTCCAAAAATTATTGTCCTTCCTGTTCCTGAATCTGGTATACGCAATTTATAGATTGGATTTCCCATATTTGCTAAAAAAACAGATTAAGATGACATAAGGTTTGAAGAGGAAGCTTTTATTAGATTAGCTCCTGCCAATCTCAAAGTCAATCTTTATTCCAAGACTCTGTCCAATCATATCCATTATTTCATGTCCCTCATCTACAATTTAGAAGGCTTTTTCATTAGAAAGTTTTGCTTATCTGGAAAATGGATGTTCAATGACTTCGATTTGAGTTTCAGGTGGAATTTTTAATTTCAGATCAAATTTTCAAGTGGAATTTAATCTCTTTTATTTCTTTCTGTATCTTTTCTTCCACATCGATGAGAGAAGGGAATTCAGCTTCAAAGATTAGTTTCTCCTCCATTATTCTCATTCCGTATCTTGTCCTGCAAAACTTTATTTTGCCAGAGACTTTGAAAATCCTTTTTGGGAGGGAAAGATAAGGGAAGATTCTTTTCTGTAAGTTAATTCTATTCCATGCATCTCTCTCAAGAGGAAACCACCATATAATTTCAGCAGGAGGGTTCATGGAGTCGGAGAGCTTTATTTCAAGCCCAATATCTTCTGCTCTTTTTTCAGCTGTAAGAAATAATTTTCCTTCAACACCCCCGATTTCTTCTATTTTTAGTGTCAATTTGGATTGGAGAAAGTCCATGGGAAGGACTCCTTCCCTTTTAATCCTGTCTGAGAAGAAACCAAGGGGAAAGCTTTCCTCACCCATTTTTAAAAATACCCCCATCATAACATCCTGAAATGGCAGTATGACAGAAGGAATTTTTCCTTTCCCATTTTCTAAGCTTTCTGACTGTTTTAAGACCTCCTGAATGTATGCTCCAAGGAAGCTTTTTCTTTGGGCAAACCATACAATTTCAAGCTTGCTTCCTTTGGTGCTCTTTTCTGAGAGATTCTGCAGTATTATTTCTTTAGAGTGAAATTCAAAGCGGGAGGATGAGCAAGAAAAAAAGAGTGTTGTGAAAGTTAAAAAAAGTAGAATAGACTTTTTTGAAAGGTTCATCGGATTATTTTCTTTAAATTATTCTCCGATTATTTTAACAAGAACTCTTTTTCTTCTTTGTCCATCAAATTCACCATAAAATATCTGTTCCCATGGACCCAGGTCAAGTTTTCCATTTGTTATAGCCACCACAACTTCTCTTCCCATTATTGTTCTTTTTAAATGAGCATGAGCATTTTCTTCTCCAGTAAGGTTGTGTCTGTATTTAGACACATCTGTGGGAGCAAGTTTTTCAAGCCATTCCCTAAAATCAGCGATTAATCCTGATTCGTCGTCATTTACAAAGACAGAAGCAGTTATATGCATGGCGTTGACAAGACATAGACCTTCCTTCACTCCACTTTTACTCACTATTTTCTGAATCTCTTCTGTTATATTTACAAACTCTATTTTATTTTTTGTGTTGAACCAGAGATATTCTGTTAGAGATTTCATCTCCTTCCCATTATTTCTTCAACGAGAGGTCTGGCATCATAAATTTTGAGAAGAGCTTCGATTATTCCTTGAGAATGAACCATTACAGAACGAGCTATCTCCTCTGTGTAAACAAAATTGTTGGGCAGAGACTGGATATTTCCATCAAAGAGCACTCCCACCAGTTCACCTTTTCTGTTAACTACTGGTGAGCCTGAATTTCCACCAATAGAGTCGCATGTGGCAACAAAGTTCAAGGGAGTGTCAAGGTTGAGAGCAGACTTTTTCTTAATGAAGCTTGGAGGAAGCTCATAAGGTGGTTTGTATCCGAATTTTTTTGCTCTCTCATATAGCCCTTTAAAAGTAGTGTAGTAAGGGATTTTCTTACCTCCTTCCACATATCCTTTCACAACTCCAAAACTCAATCTAAGGGTGGAAGTAGCATCAGGTGGAATGGATGTCCCTTTTATTTTGAAAAGAGCTTTTGCGATCAGAGTGCCATTTTTAATGACAACAGCATCCACCTCTTTTTCATAAATTGACCTTAACCCCCTTGAAACAGGCTCAAAAAGAAGAGCGAGTTTGATCATGGGGTCTTTTGAGTTATAAATGTCTTCCAGAGTTCCTTCCATGTATTTTTTTCTCTCTGCTATATCCTTCAGTTTTGTTCCATTTACAAGTTCTTTAGCAATCTCTTCAGGTGTTCTGTTGCCAAAAAGGAGCCGGACTTCCCAGTAATCACCCATTTCTTCTTTTAACTGAGAAAGGGAATCCGTTAATTTCACAATTTCAAACTCGTCGTATATGGGAGCTGGTGAGAGCAGGGATCTTTTTATGGATGGAAGATTGGCTTCTGTAAATTCTCTGAGTCTTTTCTCATTTGGTTTCTCTTTTTCAAGAGCGAGTCTTACGAGGTTTCTTGCTATATTGAAATAAACAGTGTTGAATCCATAGCTTCTCTCAAAGAAAAGGAGAGGTTTATAAATGGAAGCATACTTTTTCTGGGCTTCTGCAATTTCATCCCAGGCATTTCCGAACTCCTTCTGAAGCTCGGGATTCTTTTTAATAATCTCTCTGATAGCGAACTCTTCTTTCGCTTTCCTTTCCATGAGCTTTTTGTCGAGAAGACCTGATTGATAACCTGTTATAGCTTTGAGGCTATTCTCTATTCTAAAAAGATTTCTGAGAGCTATTCTTGCCTCTTCCTCTCCCCTCTTGCTGTATTCTTGAAGCAGTGTTCTTCTTCTTTGATAATTGGCTATGGTGATGGGGTAGCTAACATCTCTTAAAAATTCGAGCTGGGAAAGGGTCAGGAGCCTACCTGTTGAGCCAGGATTTCCTGAGGCAAAAACCAGTTCTCCTTCCTTCACTCCTTTTGTGTTCCATTTTAGATAGTGAGAGGTTTTTAGAGGTTTTCCATCATCATAGACCCTGAAAAAGCAGATATCCAGGTCGTATCTTGGATATGTAAAATTGTCAGGATCGCCACCAAAAAAGGCTATAGCATATTCTGGAGCAAATACAAGACGAATATCAGTGTAAACTTTATATTTGTAAAGATGGTATATGCCACCTGAATAAAGATTTACTACCCTGCATCTCAAGCCAGTCTTTTCTGAACAATCTTTTTCGAGATTTGCAATTGTTCTATTTCTTACCTCTGAAGCTTCTGCAGGAGTCAAATCCTTCTTTTCAGCAGAGAGAACTTTTTCGGTAACATCCTCTATCTCTTGAAGAACCCAAGCCTCAAGGCCTTCGCATTTTAACTCCTCCTCTTTTGTTTTTGCATAGAATCCTGTCTTCATGAGATCCCTTTCTTTAGTGCTCAGGTTTTGAATAGCTCCTGCTCCTACATGATGATTTGTAAGAACAAGCCCATCAGGTGAAACAAAGGAAGCGGAGGCACCCAATCTAACGGAGGAGAGCATGATATGGTTGAGCCATTCTTGGGTTATTTCGAAGTTGTATTTCTTCTTAAGATACTCCTTTGGAGGTAAGTTGAAGAGCCACAATCCTTCGTCTGAATAAACAGGAGAAAGAGATATTAAAATGAGAACCGATAATAAAATCCATAAGAATTTTTTATTCATTCCATCCTCCTCTAATGAACAATAGCATATTCTATCACAAAGAGGATAAATTTGAAATTTCAGAACCTTTATTTTCTGAGAAGCAAATGGAATGTTCTTTTTTAGTAGATTTTTTTAAAAATAATGACAAGAAGAAAGGTTAAAGCCTTTTTAAATGTGATTTTTTGTTTTCTTTAACATAGTTTTCCACTGCAAGAACTGCAAAAGCTTGACATTTGCTTTACGATGAATTAAAATTAATTAAGATGTTTGGATATTATCGAATAGAACGAGGCAAGATTGTATATAAAAATGATTGATTTCTCAGTATTTTCAAAAGAAACTCATTTTTTCTTGAATATGAAGGTGAAGAGAGACTGGATCAATTTTTTTAAACTTTTTTCGAACCTTATATAAAGGAGGAACGAATGAAAAGAGCTATTCAATTTGGAGGGTTTTTCCTTATTACCAGTTTTTTGTTTTCTCAGGCGAAAGTTACGATTTATGAGAAAAATTATCCTGTGGCGACAGAAGATGAGGTTTTTTATTCATATTTTGTGGTAGATAGATTGGACTTCCCTATGAAAATAATAGGTTCGGAAAGAGAAGAATTTTGCTTAGTCTCAACAGATTATGACGTGGTAGCAGTTTCAAGAAATGGACTTGAAACCTCTCTGGGCGAGGAGTTCATTGTGGTTAGAGATGAGGGGGTTTTGAGGCATCCTCATACAGGTCAAAAACTTGGACATTTAATGAAAAGAATTGGTATTGCCAGAGTAATATGTGTGGAGGAAGAGTCTTTCCTTGCTGAGCTCTACAATTGTTCTTTCCCAGTTTTAAAAGGGGATTATCTCATTCCATTTGAGCCTAAACTTGCTTTGGTAGCAGAAAATAAAGGATTTGATAAATGCCCCACACCCCTTCCTCCTACTGGAACAATAGTTTACCTTGAAAATGGTTTTAATGAGGTAGGACAGAACGACAAAGTAGTAATTGATCTGGGAGAGGAGAATGGTGTAAATGTGGGAGCTCAATTGACAATTGTGCAATATGTAAACGATAATATTCCAAAGATTAATATAGGGAATCTTTTGGTGATTGAAACCCAGAAGAGAACATCTGTGGCAAAAATTCTTTCTTGCAGGTATCCTGTAAGAGTAGGAGATTTAGTGGAGATAAAACAATAAAAAAATTATTTCTCTTCTGAGTTTTTTATCCGAAGTGAGCTAATTTTAATGTCAAAAATCCATCAAATTAAAATCGAGAAAAGTATTGTTTCAATTCTTAAATCAGAAGGAAAGCTATCGCTCTCCTCGTTAATAAAAAAAATAAGAAGCAAGTTAAAGAATGTATCCAGAAAATCTATTAGGAGAGACTTAATAAAAGCCCTACAGAGATTAAAAAAAGAAGGTGTGGTGGATTTTGGAAGAAAGGGTATCTCTCTCAAAGAAAAAGAGAGAATTCTCACAGGTAAATTTGCAGGGACAAGAAGCGGGAATGGTTTTGTTACCCTTAAAAATGGAGAGGAAATTTTTGTTCCTCAAAGACTTTCCAGTTCTGCGCTCCATGGAGACTCTGTGGAAATAGTGGTGGAGAAGAGCAGGGAGGGAGAAAAAAAAGGGAAAGTTTTAAGAGTTGTTAGTAAGGAAAGAAGGGAAGTTATCGGCTTCCTTCAAAAAATGAGGAATGGCTACAAGCTAAATCCTATAGATGGAAGAATATCCTCTGTTTCTCCTGTATTTGTTCCATTTAATTTTCATTATGACCCTTCTATCCCTGCAAGAATTGCAATAAAAGAGAATAACAGAGGCGAATTCCTCAAATACGAGAAGGATTTGTCCTATTTGGATTTGATAGTTGAAGAATTTAATCTTAGAAAAAGATTTCCAGAAGATGTGGAAAAAGAAGTGCTGGAATTAAACTTTGATACCAGGACTTCATCAAAGGAAAGGGTCAATTTAAAAAATGAAAAGATAATTACCATAGATAATGAAAATGCTAAGGATTTTGATGACGCAGTTCATGTTAAGAGGCTGAGAAATGGGAATTACCTTCTGGGTGTTCACATAGCAGATGTTTCTTATTATGTTCGACCTAAGACAGCTCTTGACAGAGAGGCTTTTTTAAGGTCCACAAGTGTTTACTTTCCAGAGCTTGTATTGCCAATGCTTCCAGAGCCTCTATCAAATGGAATATGCAGCTTAAATCCTTATGAAGAGAGATTCACTATAAGTGTTATCGCAGAAATTAGAGAGGATGGAAAGATTATCTCCTCAGATATATTTTCATCAGTTATAAAAAGTAAGGCAAGATTAACTTATTCCTATGTGGAGAAAATTTTGAATAGGGAAGTTCTCCTCGAGAAAAGAAGTGAGTGGCTATTTAGAGAGCTTCTGTTGATGAAGGAACTCACCAATATTCTCTGGAAAAGGAGAAAAGAGGAGGGAAGTATTGATTTTGATCTTCCCGAGCCAGAGCTTTCCCTGGATGCATGGGGAAAAATCATGAGTATGAATGGGGGTAAGAGATTGTTTTCAGAAAGAATTATAGAAGAATTTATGCTGGTTGCAAATAAAATTGTGGCAGAATTTCTTTACAAAGCAGATGTTCCATCTATTTATCGAATTCACGAGACTCCCGATATGAGAAAAGTTGAAGAGTTGAAAGAGATGTTGAGGATTCTTGGTATACTATTGCCCAAAAAATACGATTTGAATAGATTCTATCAAGAGATTCTTGATAAAATGCTGGAGAAAGAGAATGGATGGCTTCTTCAGATATATGTGCTCAAAAGTTTAAAGCTTGCCCGATATTCACCTGTTAATAAAGGACATTTTGGACTCGCTTTTGAATATTACACTCATTTCACTTCTCCCATTAGAAGATATCCTGATCTGATTGTTCACAGAATTTTGAAAGCTGTTCTTGGACTGGAAGGCGGTGCCAATTACACCGAGGAGGAGCTTCATGAGATTTCTAATCATTGTTCTTTCCAGGAAAGAAATGGAGATCAGGCAGAGGAGGAGCTTTTGAGATCTAAAATTATGGAATTTATGAAGAGTAAAGCAGGATGGGAAACAGAGGGTTTCATTTCATATATTGGAAGAGACTGGATGGAGGTGGCTTTGAAAGAGTTTAGAGTGGAGGGTAAAATTTTTCTTACCGATATTAAGGAGGATATATATTTTCTTAATAGATTTATAGCCAAAGGAAGTAGAAGTGGAAAAATATGGAGATTCGGCGACAAAATTAAGGTCGTGGTTGCTTCTGTAAATCCTTTAAAAAGAGAGATAATTCTTTACCCTGTTAAATAAAATGGAAGAGAGAATAAAGTTAAATTTCGATTTTTGTGAAGCGAGAAATCTTAATGGGAATGGTCTTGAAAGAGATGAGATAGAGAAGTGGATAAAAGAGGGATTTTTAGCGCTCAAATCAGTGAACAAAAGAAGGTGGGAGCTCGGGTTCACAAATCTTCCCTATGATAAAGAGATTATTGAATTTGTGAATTCCCTCGATATTTCCAAGAAAGAATGGGAGAATGTTGTGGTAATAGGCATTGGTGGTTCCTCTCTGGGGACATCTGCTCTCTTTAATGCTTTAAAGCCAATGAATCACAATCTTCAACCTTATGAAATAAGAAGAGCTCCTCGTTTCTTTGTGCTGGATAATCCTGACCCAGAAATTTATTTTTCAGTTCTGGAGAACATCAAAAAAGATAAGACCCTCTTTATTTTTATTTCAAAATCGGGCGAGACAATAGAAACTGTTTCCTATTTTTATCTTCTCTTTGATTCCCTGAAAGATCTAAAGCAAAATATCGTAGTTATATCCACACTTGATAAGGGTTTTCTCTCTAAAGAGGCAAAATCTTTTGGGCTCTCTTTACTTCCTTTCCCAGAAAATGTTCCAGGAAGATATTCGGTTTTAAGTATTGCAGGCATGCTTCCGCTTTCTCTTCTCAAAACAGATATTTCATTAATTCTGAAGGGTGCAAAGGAAATGGCTGATTTCCTACATGAAAAAATTGATTCTGATAATCCATCAGTTATTTCAGCATCATTGTTTATAGCTTTTTTCGAAAAGGAAAAAAGAATTCAGGTGATAATTCCTTACGCTTCTTCCCTATATCAGATGGCTTTATGGTATTCTCAGCTCTGGGCTGAGAGCTTGGGGAAGAGGAGAGGTTCGAGTGTCTGGGGTCAGACTCCCTTTCCTGCTCTGGGTTCAATTGACCAACATTCCCAGCTTCAACTTTGGGTGGAAGGACCTAAGGACAAGATTATTTTCTTCTGGGAGATTGAGAGGTTCAGGAAGGATTGTAATATCCCTGCTTTGGGACTCCCTGAGTTCCGCTTTCTTGAAGGAAAAAGCCTTTCAAAATTGCTTAAAACTGAGAAAAAAGCCACAGAAAATTCTTTGGCAAAAAATGGTGTTCCGAGCATGACTTGCAAGGTTCCCGAAATAAACCCTTATTTTATGGGACAGCTTATTTACTTTCTTGAACTTCAAACAGTTTTAGCTGGAGAGATTTTGGGTTTGAACCCCTTTGACCAGCCAGGGGTGGAGCTGGGTAAAAAATTAACAAAAATTTACATGGAGTGAAAAATGAAAGAGGAACTTAAAACAAAAAGCTTTGATGCAATTTTAAATGCTCCTTTGAAAGTTTTTAGGGAATTGAGAAACAGGGTAAAAATAAAATTTCCCCATTTGAATTCCTCTTTTTATGGGAACATGGTTCTTCTTTCCAAAGCGGATTCACCTTTAGTGAGATTCCATCTTTCTAAGCCAATTCTTATCAAATTCAAAGAAGAGTTTGAAGTGAAGGAATTTAAAGGCGTTGTTTTAAACATGAACCCAGATATTTCCAAAGGAAAAAGAAAAAAAGCATATCTTTCTTTCCTTTCCTCATTGGTTTCCTCCTCTGAAAGTGAAGCTTTAGCTTTGTTCGCAGATTTTCATGGTTTGAAAGGACTAAGAAAAACAGAAATAATTAATTTTTTGAGGAAAAAAGAGGAGGATATAGAACAATTAATTCTGGATCTCGAAAGAAAAGGGAAAATAAAAATCATATCTTTTTCTCCTCTTTTCCTGGTTTCGCCCAAAGCTATTGAACATTTGAAATCTATAATACTTTCAAAACTTAATTCCATAATGGAGCGGAATCCTCTCGATTTCGAAATTAATGTAAAAACCATAATAAAAAAGACAAGGATAAAAGTTGACCCCAGACTCTTTACTTATACTTTGAAAAAATTGGGAAAAGAAAAAAAGATAACTATTTCTGAGGATACAGTGATTCTTCCTCCGCCGGTAATTGAAGCTCTTTCCAAGGAGGAGAGCGAGGCTCTTAAAGAATTACTTGAGATCCTCCACAGTGTTAGCATCTACAAGCTTTCCACTCATGAAATTGAAAAGAAAATCGGACTTCCCACAAAAGTTGTTTATAGATTGCTATATCTTCTTATCATGAATAAAAAGATTGTCAGGGTGAAAACAGATTTTTTCATAAGTTCATCATGGATTGAAGAACTTACACAAAAACTTAAGGATTTAAGAGGAAAAAGGCTCTCCATAGCTGATTTCAGAAGATTAACAGGTCTTTCAAGACAATATCTCATTCCGCTTCTTGAATTTTTAGATGAAAAAGGGATAACAAGAAGAGTGGGAAATAGTAGAGAAATTCTTATTTAATAGAGTTTTTAAAAATTATTTTTTAAACTCATGAATTTTTCTGGGGAATTTTTTTAAGATGTTCCATAGAGCCGTAAATTGAGAGGATTTTACTGAATTCCTCTTTATTGTAAAATGAACATCTCCCCTCTCCAAAGGCTTTTGCCACTTCTATGCAGAATCTCACTGCCATTTCAATGTCCACCACATGGCTTGCTCCAGTGGCACATCCTGGAACTGGAATTTCAGTAGTAATTGCTACTCCCACTACAGGAGCATGGGTAGCGGTGGCTGGTTGCATTATGCTATTTAAATGATAAATTTCGTTTCCATAAGGAGTTATATCCTGAGTGGTAATTGCAAAAACTACAGGAAGTTTTCCAGTGACTATCTGCATTATATCGAGTAAATCCTCACTTACTCTGAGGATATATCCATCTTTTACCGTAGGGGAAATAGCGAATCCTCTTTGATTAATAATTCTGTTACCCTTGGTAGTGTCAATGGAAAGAATAGCGTCCATTTCCGGATCCACCTCAAGATTATTCATGGTCTGCATAGAGATGGGAGAGCCCATGAAAGGAACAGGTTCGTGAGGAATAACAGGGGAATCAGGGCATAGATGGGTGGCTATTATAACATCTCCCATTAGCATGTCTCCTTTTCTTCTCATCTCAGCTAATTTAACTGCCACTGAAAGTGCTGTTATGGCACCATCTGCATCGGAGACAAGCCCTATCTTAAGGGGTCTCGCTCCTATCCCACCAAGACGTCCTATCACACCCAGAGTAGGGGCGTTTCCCTTAAATGATTTTCCACTTTTGCCCTTTAATTTTATTTTCACGAAGTTTGTTTCTCCGGCTTCTCCTCGGATTTTTTCCACTTTAAGCTCTTCCTCTTCCACTCCACTTTTAAGGAAAAATGCCCTAAGTTCATCTATTTCTATTTTTGGGGTATCGAGAAGTTCATATATTTCAGTTACTTGCTTTATTGCCATTCTGACCTCCTTATAAAATCAGAAATCATCCCTATTTCATTTTTAAAAAGTTTTTTATCCCCTCACAAATTGATGACCTGGGGGAGAGGATGGGTATATTCATAGCTTCTTCCAGTTTTTCTTTAAGCCATAAAGGATATCCTATACAATCCAGAACCCCTAATCCATAGTTTTTTCCTAATTCACGTAAATTCAGGCTTACCTCAGGCTCCATAATATATGGGTTCAAAACTTTAATATCCATCTCTACAGCCCTGAGGGTTTTCCATTTTTTTACTACCCAAGGAATCTGCTCCTCAAGGGGTATGAAAAGGAGGAATCTTCCTTTGAAATTCAAATTTTCCAGTTTTTCTTTGATCATCTTGAAAGGAAGAAGGAGAGGGATTGATGATTTGAGGTCGAAGTCATCTGTGCATAGAAGAACCATGAGATTTGAGCTCTTTTCAGCATTTTCAATTTTTTCCTGAAGCAAAGGGATTATCTTGCTCTTTCCAACTTTAACAATCTTCCCATTTTTTAGTCTTGTAATAAGGGGCATATCTTCTGGAGAGGGTCTCAATTTCTCGAACTCCTCAATTTTAAGATTATCCAGAGCTCCTCTCTCAGAAATCTCAATGGGCGGTAAAATAGGCTTTAAATCTTTCATAACATCATCCCTGGGGGATTCTCCTATGGTTATAAAGCAAACTTTTAACATGGTGATTAAATGATTATTTTCGCTCCTGCCCATCTCTCCAGTTGTAAGAGAAGCTCTCTATCCAATGCTCCTGAGCCTATCTTGAGTCTATTCCAAGGAACCCATAAAATTGTGATATCCATTCCCTCCTTTATCTCTGCGCTAATCAAGGGATGAAAATCATAGGAATCAAAAGTCATTATAAGATCGGGAAATGTTCCTATTCTTTCTCCATTTTTTTCAAGGATCAAATATTCATTGAGAAAGACTATGCTAAGTTTGGAGCTGTACTCTATTATTTTAAAACTTCCGATATCAAATCCCCCTTTTCTCTCCATATAAAGGTCTTTCACTCTACCTTTGAAAATTTTCCCTTCTCCAAAAAAGTCTATAAGTTTGAAGATTCTCTTCTTTCCAATTTCTTCACAAAATAGATTCCCTATATCCATTGCCATTTTTATAGCTCCAGGCGAGCCAAATTCCTTAACATATCTTGAAGTTACTGGATTCCTCGCCACAGCTACCATTCCTTCGGTAATTACAGATGCCTCTCTTACCAGTTGGGATACTTTTAATATTGAGCCTGATAGAACTGCCTCAATTCTTGTTCCTTTTTTTAAATCCCCTCCAACTATCGCCTGAATGGAAATATAATTCTTATCCTTATGCAAGTTCATGGAGCCCATTAGACCTGTGGGGTGAGCTCTTCCATTGCAAGGAGAGTCAATAACTGGAATTCCTGTGCATGCTGACTGAAGCCAGCCATTTACAACTCCTATCGCTCCTATCTCGCTGGGTATCAAACCTCCAATTTTTAAATCTGTTTTCTCTAAGAAAAGTTTAACAGCTCTTACATGGTCTTCAGGTCTTATAATACTGCATCCTGCTGAGGGAGCACCTACTGCTGAAACAGTAAGGAGAATTGAATTCTCATCCATCTCATCAATGGAGAGTATTTCATGGAAACCTTTCTCTATGGCGAGGTTTGCCAGTTTAAGTCCTTCCTCTATCCAGCCTCCACCACCTCCTCCCAGTATAGCACCTCCAATTATTATTCTTTTCACATCTACTTTTTCTAATTTTATGCTCATAAATCTCTTTTCAATTTTCTATTTTATCATTTTTTCTTTTAAGGATTTTCATGCCCATCCAGTAAAGAAGAATAGAGGATAAAATCCCATTAAAGGCATATATGGAGAAAGGAAAGAGATTTATTTTGAAAGGATGTCCTGATGTTATCCAGCCAATTATAAGAGAGATTCCATAAACAAAAAAAGCATAAAAGTTCCAGGAAGTAGGTCTAGCAAGTTTTCTCTTTAAAAGATAGTAATCTGCAATTATAATGCCTCCTATAGGCCCTATTCCTATGCCGAGAATACTCAAAAATAAACCGAGTCTATTAAGAATTCCAATAGCAGCAAGAAAAGAGGAAAATGCGCCAAGAATAACTGCAAGTTTCCATCTGCTCCAGCGGAATATGTTATTGAAAGCAAGAACAGAGGAGTAGAGATTACTATCATTAGTTGTAAGCTGTGCAAAAGCAATTGCCATAAACCCTATAAATCCAAGACCTGCGAAATCCTTGCTTATTATTATTTCAGGAAGCTTTTCATGATAGAGTCCTGTCTTCATAGCAATTATTGAGCCAATAATCTGCATTCCAGCACTGGCGATCATAGCAAGAGTGGCAGAGAAAAATATATCTCTCCAACGGGGTTTTGCATATCTGAAAACATCTGCTGAGGTAACCGCTCCAACAATGAATCCACCAGCTATAAGAGAAGCACATGCTCCTATTGTTGTGGGGTATGGAGGGGAGTGTTGAGAAGCAATTTCCACCAATTTATTAGCAGGGAAAAACCCACCCTTCAATTTAATTAAAGAATAAAAAAAGATAAGGATCATGGGCGGAACAGCTATCCAGCTAATAGCTTTTAGTCCTTTAAAACCAAATACAGCTGGAAGCATCATAAATATACCACTGAAAAAAGGTATTAAAGGAGATGAAATATCGATATTTAATAAAGCTTTGAGTGTTTCTGAGAATAAACCTGCTTGAACTCCAAACCATCCCATAAAAGAAAGGCCAAGGCATAAAGACATAATCAAGGAGCCTTTTTCTCCGAAAGAGAGTCTTGCAATAAGAGGAGTGGATATGCCTTCTTTTGCTCCAATAAATCCTGAAAGACTCATCATCCCTATTAGAATTACTTCTCCCAAAAGATAAGCGAGAAGGAGTCTTTTTATAGACCCGAGACCCATTCCCACCATCATTCCTCTCAAAAGAGCTGAAAGAACAATTGCTACACCTATCCATACAATAGCTACATCAATCCATCCCTTTCTTTCCCTCTCTGGGACAGGCTTTAAGGAGAAATCTTCCAGAAACTCTTTTGCCATTTTAGAATGTATTTTAATACAGGAAAATAAACGTGGCAATTAGCTATTTCATTAAAATTATGGAATTGAACTTTGTTATAGATTTATTGAAACTTTTGCTCTCCTTTTGTTCTATTGGACTTACGGAGGGTTCTTGATATCTTCTCTGTATCTCAGTAATCTTTTAACTTTCCCCTCTCTAAAACAATTACTCTATCAACAATTTCAAGAGATGAGAGTCTATGAGTTATGATAATGATTGTCTTTTATGCGAAAATATGTAAAAGAGTCTGAAAAATCTCTCTTTCATTTTCATAATCTAAATGAGATGTTGCCATATCGAGAATTATGATGGAAGGCTCATTATGAATTCGTAGAAATTTGCGATCCTCCTCACCTCCATTATCTCCTTCTCGGTGGCTTCGGTTTTCCCATATTTTATGTTCTCAGAGATTGTCCCTTAAAAAAGAAAAGGGAAGCCTCACTATGTGATGGAAAAGATTCATCCTCATGCTGATACTCTTGCTCTTAGATGGTCAAGAGGATAACCCTGGGCAAATCCAGAGGAAAGCCTTAAGAGAAGCCGCCGCATCCTCCCAGTTTCTTCGGACAGCAGATAATCACATCTCTTCCCAATACCAGGTAATCCATTTTTTAACCTTCTTTTAGAACAGAAGAATCTTCAATAACTTGTAGAAGCTTGAAAACAGAACTCCCACCACCAATCAAATTTTCCTTTTACCTCATCACTGGATATTATATTCTCACAAAAAAGTCAATTTTTTGTAAAGAAAATGTTGAAAATGAAAATAAAAAACGAATATCATTAAGGGAAAAATCTTAAAATCATAGAAAAAAACAATGAAAATCGCTTGATTTCCCTTGATATATTCTAAGCAGTCAATGGAAAATACAACTGGTATCCCTTGTTTACTCTTATGAATACCCATTATCATTTAGTCATAGAAACCCAAGATGGAAAACTCTCGAAAAGAATGAGGCAATTTGGCTAAAGTCTAATGTAAATAGCTAAATGCCTCGGAATGCATACCTCGACCACAAGTAAATTACTGAAATATGGAGAAATGTCAAAAACAAGCCTTGAACTTAATTAATATAGAGCCATTAATACTTATTATGCCAACATCTTAATTAGTATTATAAATTAAATTCGTTTTATTGAAAGAGAGAAGCAACTAATATAAAATAATTAAGTCAATTTGTTAGGAAGATAAGAAAATGAAAGAATGGCTTCTCTGTTTTAGAATTGCAATTATGCGATTTTTACAAAATAATTTATAAATTGACAAACTAAAAATGGAGAAAGATAATGCCATGGGATAAGGAAAGTCTTAAATTAGCGGTAAAAGAGAAAATAGGGGCACATAAGTTTATTATAGTTTCCAACAGAGAGCCTTACATGCATATTTACTCAGAAGAAGGGATAAAATGTATAACCCCTGCCAGTGGTATGGCTTTAGCTTTGGATCCTGTAATGAAAAGCTGTGGCGGAATATGGATTGCTTCTGGATCAGGAGATGCTGACAGAGAAGTAGTGGATAGTAATAATAAAGTGAGAGTCCCACCAGAAAAACCGAGTTATACCTTGAGAAGAGTTTGGCTTACAAAGGATGAGGAAGAGGGATTTTACTATAAATACTCTAATGAAGGACTATGGCCTTTATGTCACAATGCTTATGTGCGCCCTAATTTCAGAGAGGAGGATTGGAGGGTATACAAAAAAGTTAACGAGAAATTTGCGGATGCTGTAATTGAAGAGTTGGAAGGGAAAATTGGGTTTGTATTTATACAGGATTATCATTTTTGCTTACTTGCCAGGCTTATAAAGGAAAAGCTCCCCAATATAGTTATTGCTCAATTCTGGCATATACCGTGGCCAAATCCAGAATCATTTAGAGTTTGTCCCCATGGTGAGGAGATTCTCGAAGGTTTATTAGGAAACGATTTGATTGGATTTCATACTCGTTATCATTGTTTGAATTTCTTGGATAACATCGATAGATTTATAGAGGCAAGAATTGACAGAGAAAGAATGTCAGTGATCAAAGGAAGAAGAGAAACTCTTGTTAGACCATACCCAATAAGTGTTGATTTTGAAGAGATTGAAAACATAGCCAAGAGCAAGAAAATTGAAGAGAAAGTTTCTGCGGCAAGAAAGGATTTTAGAATAAAAGATAGAATCCTCGGGGTCGGTGTGGATCGTATTGATTACACAAAGGGAATTGTGGAAAGGTTCAGAGCCATTGACAGGTTCTTCGAAAAATACCCTGAATATTTAGGAAAATTTGTTTTTCTCCAATTAGGACCCATTTCTCGAATTTACATTCCCAAGTATAAAGAATATAACGATGAGATTTATCACACTATGGTGGATGTGAACTCCAGATGGAAGATCAAGGATTGGCAACCGATAATTCTTCATAAAATCCACCTAAATAAGGAAGATGTGATATCTTATTACAGGGCTGCTGATATTTGTGTGGTAAGCTCAATTCATGATGGAATGAATCTTGTGGCAAAGGAGTTTGTCGCATCAAAAGTGGATGGTAAAGGTGTTTTAATTTTGAGCAGATTTACAGGGGCTTCAAGAGAACTAACTGAGGCTGTTTTGATAAACCCGTTAGCTGAGGACCAATTTGCGGATGCTATAAAGTTTTGTATAGAAATGAAGGAGGAAGAGAAAATTCAAAGAATGAATAAAATGAGAGAATTAATAAAAGAAAACAACATTTATCGATGGGCAGGAAAGATAGTAGCGGATCTTAGAAAACTTATGTAAGATTATGGCTAATAAATTTCATTTTTATTCCAGGCACAATCTGGTAGAACTTCTGGGAATTAGGGCAAAGAATTTGTTAGAACTCTTGAGAGGAATTGAAATAGTTCCTGGAAGCTCCATTTATTATCATACCCACAGGTTCCTCCAACAGCACCACTATCTCTCTCCTGAACCACCCAATGATTTTGCTTTCTGGATCACTAACTCTCTTGGCCTGGATATCCTCGGAGAAAAAATGGCAAGTATAGATACTATAAAATTCAGAAAAATAAGAGAGCTAAGGGAAAAATTTATTCAAATCCTTGAAGATTACATAAATAGTGAAAATTTCAAAAATGTGGAGTGTCATGAGGGCGAGGAGTTCCATTTTATGGCATGCAGGACTTTCGTTTTTAAGACTCCTTATAAAGCAGAAAACCCAGAAGAATTCTTAGATGTGCTGGGCAAAATATCAATAAATTCAATATATTATCATGTTTTTGAGTCTCGTCTGAGACTTGAAAAAGGAGAAAATGACTTTTCTAACTGGTTTCAAAGTTTAGGGCTAAAAGAGATTGCCATGGAATTGTCTCGCTTAGATCCTTACACAATTACTCTCGAGGGTTTGCGAAGGAAAATAATTGAAACAGTCGAAAAGTATATAAATAATCGTAGAGAGTAAAATAAATATGCTTGAAAAGTACATACCTATAGTAGGAGAGAGTGAGATTGAAGAGCTTTTTCTTCTCGGCTCTAAATTGAAAGACAAATCAATTCAGAACATAAATTCTACAGCAGTAGGAGGAGGGGTAGCAGAAATATTGAGAAGGATTATTCCTCTTATAAAGGAGACCGGAGTAAATATCTGGTGGGAAGTTATTAAAGGAGATGACAGATTTTTTCATATTACAAAAAAGATACACAATTCTTTACACGGAGTAGAAGTGGAAATATCAAAGGAGGAACTTGATTATTTTCTTCAGATCAACAGGGAAAATTCGCAAGAAATATCTAATTATGGGGACATAGTTTTTATTCATGACCCTCAGCCAATTGCCCTTGTAGAGAAGAAAAGAAAGATCGGGAGAAAATGGATATGGCGATGTCACATAGATTTTACCGCACCAAAAATTGAGACATGGAAATTCCTTAAGAAATACGTAGAGAAATACGATTGCGCAGTATTTTCAGCTCCTTCATTTTCAAGACGACTAAATATAAGACAGGTTTTAATTTCTCCTTCCATTGATCCATTATCAGATAAAAACAAGGAGCTTCCGAAGGAAAAGATAGACGAAACTTGCGATAATTTTGGGCTGGATAGAAAAAGACCCATAATAACTCAGATATCGAGATTTGATTATTTAAAAGATCCTATAGGAGTAATTAAAGCTTATAGAATGGTTAAGGAAAGAATAGATTGTCAACTTGTTCTGGCAGGGGGTGGAGCTACTGATGATCCCGAAGGTCTTAAGGTTCTGGAGAAAGTAAAAAATGAGAGTGAGGGAGATCCGGACATACATGTTCTTTTCTTACCTCCAGGAAGTGATATTGAAATAAATGCCCTTCAGAGAGCCTCCACAGTTATACTACAGAAATCTTTAAAAGAGGGATTTGGTCTTACTGTGACTGAGGCTTTATGGAAGGCAAAACCAGTTGTTGCTTCTGCAGTAGGTGGGATACCCCTCCAGATTACTCATAAATATTCAGGTGTCCTAACTCATTCCATTGAAGGCACAGCTTTCTGGATAAAGCAAATACTAAACGAACCAAAATTTGCACAAAGACTTGGCATAAATGGGAAAGAGCACATTAAAAATAATTTTCTCATTACAAGGCACATTCGAGATTACCTTCTTCTCTTTCTTTCTATGGAAACAAAGGAGAGCATTATATATTTATGAAAAAAATTCTAAGAAAATTAAAGGGGATAAAAAATTTTATTATTTTTTTAGATTTTGATGGAACAATTGTGCCTATTGAAAAGAGCCCTGAGCTTGTAAAGCTCCATCCGATGAGAAGAAGATTTCTTGGAAAGCTCTCAAGTAAAATTTCTGTTACGATTGTTTCAGGAAGAAGCTTATCCGAAATAAAAACTCTACTCAGACTAAAAAATATTTCTATAATTGGAAACCATGGATTTGAAATACTCCATGGAGGGAAAATATGGATACACCCCTTAGCATTAGAGTTAAAGCCTCTTCTTAGAAAAGTATTAAAGGAAATCAAGAGAAAGACAAAAAATTTTAAGGGAGTGAGAATCGAGGATAAGGGTTTAACAGGGAGCATCCATTTCAGATTGATACCTCCCAATTTAAGTGAGATTCTTGAGAATATTGTGAAAGATGTGATAAGAAAGACAGATAAGAAATTTAAGATTAAAAAGGGAAAGAAGGCTCTTGAAATAAGACCAAACTTGGATTGGGATAAAGGTAAGGGGGTTAAAAAGATAATCTCTCATATAGATCAAAGAAATAGAATGTTAAAGATTTATATTGGAGATGACGAAACAGACGAAGATGCTTTCAGGGTATTAAGTAGCGGTATAACCATTCTTGTGGGAAGAAAAAGTTCTTCATTGGCAAAATTCAGACTGAATAATGTATCAGAGGTCTGGTGTTTCCTCAAAAAGCTTTGGAGAATATTACAGAGCCAAGATTTTTAGTAAATGCTATGCCCCCCAGAGCCTAATAAATAAAAATGTTAAGAGTCTTGAGAATTGATTTGTTCTCTTTTAATATGGTATATTCTCGTATAAATGGGTAAGTTGAAGGTTTACATAGAGCTTGCAAGACCTTTTACATTGATCGCTCCTTTCTTAGGGTTTCTTTCAGGGGGTGTATGTTCATGGGGTGCTCACCCAAAGACTCCTTTCTCTTTTGGTTATTTATTCTATGTTTTAATTGGTTCTTTTATGGCTGCCATTCTTAACTCAGCTTCCAATACCTTGAATCAGATTTTTGACCTGGAAATTGATAAAATAAACAAGCCAAAAAGACCCCTTCCCTCAGGAAGAATTTCTGTGAAAGAGGCGTTTATTTTCAGTATTGCACTTTATTTTTTGTCATTTTTGCTCTCATGGTTTGTCTCGCCTGAGGGAAGGAAAGAGTGTTTTATCCTTGTTTTAATTGCAGGATTTATGACTTTTATTTATTCCTGTCCCCCTTTCAGAACCAAAAGATGGGGATTTACAGCTAATCTTACCATTGCCATCCCGAGAGGCATTCTTCTTAAAGTAGCAGGCTGGTCATCCGTTAAATCCATAATGAGACTTGAACCTTGGTATATGGGTATTATTTTTGGGCTTTTCCTTTTGGGCGCTACCTCCACTAAAGATTTTTCTGATATGGAAGGAGACAAAAAAGGGAATTGTATAACTCTTCCCATAAAATTCGGGGTAAAGAAAGCAGCTTATATCATCTCTCCCTTCTTTATTTTTCCTTTTTTACTGATCCCTTTGGGAGTTAAGCTTGGAATATTAACGGGAAATCCTTTTTTACTAACAATTTTCGGGTTGAGTCTTTCTATCTGGGGAAGCTATGTGGTGTATCTTATATTGAAAAAACCTGAGGAACTTGCTGTGGATGAGAACCATATATCATGGAAGCATATGTATTTGATGATGTTTTATGCCCAAATAGGATTTGCCCTCTCTTATGTTTTTTAGGATTATTTATTCTCTTTCAATTCCCTGTAAACAGCCTCCACATTCCTTGAGAGTCTTTGAGAGTATCCATCCAAGTTTTTATATTTCGGCAACTCAGCTCTTTTAACTGTCTCCTCAAGAGATATTCCCTGCTCTACAAATTTTTTAACTTCCTCTCTTAAAGTTTTAAGATATTCAGATTGAGCCCTTAGAATACTTTTATCTCCTATCTCTCCATGTCCTGGAATCACAATCTCCAAATCCATTTTTTCCACTTCTTCGAGAATTTTAATCCAGTTTTCAGTGCTCGAGCCACCCTGGAAGTCAATGTAAGGGATAATGTTGTTAAAGACAAGATCTCCCATGTGAATTATCTTTTCCGAAGGAAAATATACTATGAGATCTCCATTGGTGTGTCCTCTCCCGAGATAAAGTAGAACTATCTCCTTTTCCCCTAAAAATATTGAAGTTTTATTTTCCACAGTTTTTTCAGGCAGAATTATCTTTAAATTCTCCATATTTTTCCATCTTCTCTCAGTTGTTCTTAGCTCTTCCTCAGCCTTTTCAAGCTCCGGGCTCTTCTGGACTTTTAACTCTTCAATTTTCTTTTTTATCTGCTCGATTTGTTGCGGTAATAATTTTGTCCTTATCTCTTCAAGTCTTGGCAATGTAATTTTCTCGATATTATTTCGAGTATTAACATGAGATATAAATGTCACAGAAGGTTCTAATACTTGTGCTCCTTGAATATGGTCTCCGTGATAGTGAGTGAATATCAAATATTTTATTTCCTTATCCGTTACAGATCTTATTTTTTCTAAGAGCCTCTCTCCCAGAGCGGGGGATGTTTTTGAATCTACCACTAAAACCCCTTCCTTTGTGACCATGAAAGCCACATTCCCTCCACCACCAAGAATGGCATAAAAGTTATCCTTCAATTTTTTCAAGGAGAGCTCTTGTGCAGAGACAAAAAGGGAGAAAATAAAAAGCAAAAATAGAAATTGGAATACTTTGTTTGCTTTCATCCTTTCCTCCTTAAAATTTTCTTTTCGTATTATTTTACTTAATTTTTTGAAAAAAGTTTACTATGCATTATATATAAACAAAATTTTTATTTTTTATAAAAATAAGATAAAATCTAAATTGCATGAAATACAAATATTTTTTGCCCTTTTTAGTTGTAGTTATATTATTCTTTTATTTCCTTTACCAGGTTCAAGAAAGTATTAAAAAAGACAATCTGTCAAATTATAGATTATACCAGAATTCTCTGCTGGAGAATGTCTCTGCCAGATTTCAAAACTTTTTGAGCTCTCGAGTCTCAGGACTCATTGTGGTTTCTTCTTTCGATTCTGTTCGAAGAAGAGATATGGAAAAGATTCATGAGGATATTACCAGCTATTTTAGATATGTTAAAGAATTACATGTAAAAGCTGTTATTATTTATGATGAAAATGGCAGGATTATTTATTCAACAAATCAAAATTTGATTGGCTTGGAGCATCTTTATACTGATTTTTTTGACAGGGCAAAGAGCAAAGAGAGTTTAAGGAAAGCTCTTATTTTCTCCTTTATTCAGATGAAAATGCAAAAACTGTTTAGCCCTATAAAACCAAGCCCTTCAGATCTATTTATAATAACCCCTGTATTTGTTGAATTTGATACAAAAAAGATATTCTCTGGTGCAGTGGCAATTTTAGTGGATTTAAATAATTATTTTAAAAAGGAGCTTTTTATATCTAAATTCCAGAGGTATCAAGATCTCATGATATTCTGGGAAGACGGCTCTGTAATTTATTCTCATTTGCATTCGGAAATGGTTGAAAAGAGAGCCTCTCTTAAAACTTGTAATAACTGTCATTCATGTGATCCTTCCTTTCAAGAAGCTCTGAAGAAAGATTATGGAAGCCTTGATTTTTACAAGAGAAAAGAGAGATATATTTCCAACTTTTATAAAATTAATGTGGAGAATGTATATTTTAGGCTATTTGTGTTTGCTTCTTATAAAAGAATAACAGGACTTGTTCATAGAAGTATAATTTCTACTTTGCTCTTTACCTTCACTTTAATTTTTGCATTTTTCTTGTCTTTCTATTTCTTCATGCGCTCGAGAATTCAAAGAATAAGAGCAGAAGAAAAAATTGACAAACTTCGTTCTCAGCTGGCACTTGAAGAGAAACTCAGAAAGAGCGAGGAGAAATTTTTAAAATTCGCAGAAGTAACTAATGTGGGAATATGGCATTATAAGTCCAGGGTTCCTATTCCTATAGACCTCCCTGCGGATGAGCAAATAAAAATGATTTTTGAAAATGGTTATCTCGAATATTGCAATGACGGAATGGCAAAAATGTATGGGCTTGAAAATAAAGAACAATTAATAGGAACGCCTCTGAAAGAAACACTTAACCCCGATGATCCAAGAAATATAGAGTTTATCCGAGCTTTTGTTGAAGGAGGATACAATCTACCAAATTACGAATCTTATGAAAAGGATATTCATGGAAATATCCATGTTTTCTTGAACAGTCTTGCAGGAGTTGTAACAAAGGACAGAAAACTCGTTGAGGCTTGGGGCTCTCAAATCGATATCACAGAGAAGAAAAGGATGGAAGAGGAGAAGATAAAGCTGGAAAATCAGTTGTTTCAGTCACAGAAGATGGAGGCAATAGGAAGGCTTGCAGGAGGAATTGCCCACGATTTCAATAACATACTTACTGCTATAATTGGGAATGCTGAGCTGACTCTTTCTAAGATGACACCCACAAGCACTGATTATAAGAGAATAAAATCAATTCTGGACTCAGCTAAAAGGGCTTCAGATATTACCAGAAATCTGCTTACCTTCAGCAGAAAACAACTGGGAGAGTTTGTGGTTGGAAATTTGAACGATGTGGTAAATTCCATGGCTGAAATACTGAGAAGAACCATAGGAGAAGACATAAATTTTGTTCTTTCTCTTTCGCCTGACCTCAAAGATGTGAAGATGGAGATAGCTCAGATGGAACAGGTCATTTTGAATCTCATTGTAAATGCGAGAGACGCAATGCCAGAAGGAGGAACATTGACTATTTCCACAAGAAATGCTGTGAAGTCAAAGGAAGTTTGCTCGATATGTTCTAAGGTAATTGAAGGTGAATTTGCGGAACTCTCTGTTTCAGATACAGGTATTGGGATACCACCTGAGATAAGAGATAGAATATTTGAGCCGTTTTATTCAACAAAACCGGATGGCTCAGGCCTTGGGCTTTCCATTGTTTATGGAGCTTTAAGCCAGATGAAAGGGCATCTCACTTTTACATCAACACCAGGAATAGGAACCACATTCTATATTTATTTGCCGGTTTTTACTGAAAAGAGTGAAAAACCCAGAACGGTTATTTTTGAGGGAACTGAGATAAAAGGCGGTGATGAGAGAATTCTTATTATTGAGGACGAGCAAGATATTCTTGAAATGATGAGTGCTTTTCTTTCAAATCTTGGCTATGAAGTTATAGCCTCTTCTAATGCAGAATATGCTTTGGAGAAAATAAAAGAGTTTCCACAGATAGATTTTTTGATAACAGATGTGGTTCTTCCCGGTATGAAGGGACCAGAAATTGCAAAAATAATAAAAGAAATTTATCCTCAGATAAAGATTTTATTTGTTTCAGGATATCCTGAGGAAAGAATAACTGCTCAGGAGCTCTGGGATAGAAAAGTAAATTTCATTTCCAAACCCTTTACTCTTTTCACTCTCGCTAAAAAGATAAGAGAAGTTCTTGACGCTGATTGAGATAGGCATAAAATTTTTTTAAATTGTCTCTATTTCAAAAAGCACTCCTTTTGGATCCGGGCATGAGAGTTCCTTTGTTTCTGCAATCCAGTCATCCTGAGGCAATTCCTCCTCTCTCTGTTTGGCGGAAAGGAAAGGCATTAAAGCATTAAGAGCGTATATGCATGTATATTTTCCCTCTGGAATCTCTATCTTTCCGTATCCTCTAATATAAAAAGCATCTCCTACTTTTAAATTGGCGCCGCATCTCTCCTTGATTTCTTTAACCCTTATTATTAAATCTTTCATGACCCCTCCATTAATTAATAAATTACAAAGTTTTTAAATTTTCTTCTAATTTCTTTATTTCCTCCTTTTCTATGGGTTTCCCTTTCTTTTTAATTTCTACTACAATTTTCACTTTGCCTTTTCTTTCAAATCTTATAAGAGATATTTCGTAATCTTTCAGGGCAGTGAAGATTTTATCTATAGGTTTCCAGGCAGGGTCACAAATTAAACCTATTATGGACAATCTGGATTTGCCAACAGAGATCACCTTATCTTCAATAGTAAATTCTTCCTCTCTTTGGAGAATCTCATAAATATATCTTGCTAACTCAGCAATTTCATTTGCTGGAGAGTTCATTCTGTAAAAATCCTCTATATTGAAATATATCTCCCTAAGTTCCCTCTCTCCTATTTCAGGGATGAGTTTTCTTATTTCATGAAATTTTACAGAATCTATCTCCCTCATTCCTTCATCAAAATCCCTGTAATCTCCTATCGCTTCCTTCAACCCCTTTTTTATACTTCTGTAAAGTTCCTCAATGCTCGGAAATTGCATCATGTCCACGCTCATATCAAATATTCCCACCTGAACATCTCCATATTGTTTAGGAGGATTGGTGGCATAAACTTTAATTCCACCTATGGATTCAAGATACGGAATGCATCTATACCCATAGGAGTCCTTCATAGGACAGTAAATTGCAAGTATAATTTTGAAATCAATTCGGAATTCAGAGGCATTTACAACGCTTAAAAAAACTTGAGTTTTCTTGGTTTCCTTTGCTTCTTTAATGAGAAGAGGGATTATAGCTCTGGCGTAGTGCTCAAAACCACCCACTTTTATCTGGGATTCTCTAACCCTGAGCCTTTTGGTGGTCAATGTTTTTAAAAGATTATTTTTTATTATGTCCATATCGTTCTGGGAGTAAGGTTTGCCATCCTCGTCCACTATCTCAATTCTGATAACAGTAATGTTGTCAGGTGTGGTAAATTCCTTGTGATGTTTTATAACATAATTGGGAACAGAGACATCTAGCGCTCTCAAACAGTCCTCAAGGAAAATTTCTCTTGAATACCAGGCAATGGTTATTCCAGTGAAATCTCCCTTTTGAGTCCAAAGATTTTCAATTATAACCTCAGGTTCTTTTTTTTCCCTCACCCCTTTAACTAAATTGTAATTATTAATTATTATTCTTGCTATATCTTCGACCTTCCTCTCGCCTATGTATTCCCTAGATCTCGCGACAAAAAACTTTAGAGCTTCTCCATCTTTGCCCACGAGATTATCAATATCATCTCCCTTATAAATTCTTTCGATCTCTTCTATTACCTGACTGTAAAAACGAAGTTTTTTTGCTTCCTCAGATAAGAGCGAGGTTTTGGAAGAAACCCCGGAAGAGACACTCTTTATATTTGAGATAATCTCATCCTTCTGGGATAGGAATTCTTCCTCTTCCCTTCTTCCTTCTAAAAGAATTGCTATTAATATTACTCCGAGTTTCTGGTTTTTGACTAAGAAGGAATATCCATTGAGCCTGAAAATGTTCCAGCCTTTCTCGTGAATTGTTCCTATGGCTGACTGGGAAAGCCCGGGCCAATCAGGGGCAACGACTCCCACAATTCCCAAGCGAGGATAGCCTGCATCTTTACTCAGCACTTTAAAGAGAATTTCCACTTTTTCCTCTCCTTTTTCCCAAAGGGACAGAAGCTCATTTATAAAAGAGAGCTGTTCCTCAATAGAGAAAAAATTGAGGGAGTTTGTTATCTGATGGGAAATTTCAGGGTCTTTCTTAGATGTTAAATGAATCATTCCTTGATAATTATAAAAATAGAAAATGTTAAAATCAATTTATCCCGATTATAGCTGTTATATCCTCTTCGCTCAAATAGAAAACAATTTTGTAGAATTTTCTTTTCTCGCTGAGCCAATCTTCGAGAAGCTCTTCCACCTTTTCTTTTGCTATTTCTTTCTCTATATAGGATGTCATCTCAATTATTGAGCGGGGAGGAACCCCAAGATTATTCATGGAGGGAAGGTATTTTTTGCTGTAATAATCTTCAATTTCGGAAAGGCTTACAGAGACTTTTGTGTAAAAAATATTTTCTATGAGCTTTTTTGAGATAATTTTCTTTGATAAAATTTCCCTGAACTCCTCCCAGCTCATATCTATTTCATTCAAAACATCAAGCACTTCGTCCAGGCCTCCCATCTCTCTAATAATTCTCTCCTCCTCCTCAATATAATCTTCCTCAGTTAGTTCGGTCTTTTCTGGGATTTCTTTTGGAATGAGATGATAATCTACAAGCTCTTCAAGGCATTTCCTCACTGAAAGGTCACTTTTTTCATAGTTTGAGCAGATGTGAAGAAGAAAGGATGTTTTCAGCTCCCTGAATGTTATTACCTCTGTATCTATGGATGCCACCATCTTGTCCAGCAAGATTCTTTGAGAAAATAGCAAAAATAGTAAAAAACTAAAACTCATTTCCAATATTAAAAAGTATAACGGCCTTTCTCTTCAGCGAGGGTTTTGTAAAGTTATAGCCGAGATAGATTTTGAAAGGACCAATGGGTGTTTTATACCATAAGCCGAATCCACTTGCTAAATTTATATCCGAAAGCTTCAAATCTCCTGGTCTCCTGAAAACATTTCCTGCATCAAAAAATACCGAAAGTCGTAAATTCTCCCAGGGAAATACGGGAAGAAGGGACTCGGTATTCAAAAGCAAAACCAGATTACCTCCGAGAGGATTCCCTGTTTCAGAATCCTTTGGACCAAGCTCATCCACCTTTTCTCCTCTGAAGGAGCTACCACCAGCGAAGAACCTATCACTTATGGAGGCATCTCCGTGTATGAAACCCGCTCTCAAAAATGTATTCTGGAGAATGTTATAAGGTAGATTTTTTATATGTTGAATATTGAGAGAAAACTTCCAGAAATTAGCCTCGGCTCCAAAAATCGGGAAAGCTTTCTCTATGTTTGCAACACAGTATCTTCCTCTCGAGGGATTGAAGGGGTCATCCCTGAGATCTAAGAGATAAGAAGCGGAGAGGGATGAGGTGTAGAATGGTCTGTATTCTCTGTCTACAGCGGATTCCTTAATAGAAAGATTGAACAGATTTGTTCTCGCGATTCTGTATCGGATCAGAAAAAGGGAAATATCGGAAACTCTACGAGCTGAAGAAATGGCAAATCCCCTTCTTTCATATGAGTAACTCTTTCTATCCTCTCTTTCCCACCATAAGGTGGAGATTGTTTCCAGGTTTAGATTGGGAAGGGATTTATTTGATAAGGATATAACACCTCTTTTCTCTCTAGGGCTTAGCTGGAAAACAGTGGAGCCACTTGTAGCCAAGCCTAAGATGTTATTATGGGACAATTCCAGAGAACCTCTAATCCCTGATCTTTCAAGATAACCACCGCCCACGCCTACATGATAACTTCCCGTCTCTTTTAATAGAAAGATTAGTATTAGATCACTCTCCCTCTCTATTTCTCTGAGCTTTAGCTCGCTGAAAATCCCGGTCTCCTGGAGATTTCTAATAGTGGATTGAACTTTTTCGTAAGAATATATCTCCTCCTCCCTGATTCTGAAAAGATTTCTTATTATAAATTCTTTTGTCCTATTTAGCCCTGATATATAAATTTTCTTTACTCGGAATTTTTTTCCCTTTTCTATTTTTACTAAAATTTCCTTTTCCTTTTCACCGTTAACCTCAATGTCCACCTTAGCATTCTTAAAGCCATTGTTCATCAAGAAAATCCTTATTTTCTCCTTTGTATTCTCAATTAAAGTCTCTGAATAGCTTCTGCCTTCTGATAGACCTGATAAGGCTTTCAGTTGAGTCATTTCCTGAGGTTCAATGCCCTCAAATCTCAAAGATTTTATTGTTAATTTGCCACCAGTTTTAATCCTGTATTCTATATCCACGGAACCATCTCTTTTATTTATATTCTTTATAACTTTTATGTCAGAGAATCCCTTGTTTCTGTAGAAAATTTTTATTCCGCGCTCATAGGCATCCAGCAATTCTCCGTTAGCCCAAAAGGAAAAAGTGGATTCAGTATAATTTTCGAGAAAGCTCTTAAGTTCTCTAAGATCTACATTCTCCGCATCAAATAAAATTTTATTCATTCTGTATCGACTGCCCTTTTCCACTTCATAAATAACTTTCAATTCATCTCCCACTTTTTTTATTTCGGACTTTACCTCTGCGAAGAGAAAACCTTTTCTTTTTAAAAAATTTTTGATTTTAAATTCACCCTCTTTAAGTGCCCAATCTTCAAGAATATCTCCTTCCCATAATGGTGAGATTAAATTATCTGGAACATGGTATCCTTTGATTTCAATATTTATTCTTTCACCTAAGTTGCCTTTTATCTGAAGATTCACCCATTCTTTTTCCAGTTTTTCAAGACCAAAGTCCAAATTAGCTCTCAGATAACCATTTTTCTTAAGATAAGATTTTACCCTTTCCATGTCCCTTCTAACTTTAAAAGGAATCATAAAATCCCCTTCTCTGCAGGTTAAAAATTTTTTAATTTCATTCCGCGTTTTCCTCAGCGTATCAGAAAATTTAATTTCTTTTATTCTTTTCTTATCACCAGCTTTAATTAGAAAAGTTATATCTGCTTTTCCATTATTTTCTTTTATTTCTGAACTTACTTCAGCCTCAAAGTAACCGTTCTCTTCGAGTTTGTTTCTTATTGCCTCGTAATAATTATTTAGATTCATTTTGTTCAGATAAGAACCAGTTCTTAAAGAAGATATAGCACTCATCAATTTCTTTTTCGATATTCCCACATCCCCAATGATTTTTATCTTATCTATAACGCTTCTTTTCTTGAGAACATAAAAAATCTCTAAAATTTCGCCTTCTTTTTTTGCCTGAACTTCAATGGAAGAATACTCATCAGTTTTGTAAAGGTTCTCCATTCCTTCTTTTAGCTTCCTGTAATCGAGGTGTTCTCCTTCCTTTAAGGGAACAAATAACTCCAGCCCTTTCACTTCTTTTCCATTCAAAATAAATTTTAGTTGATCGATTTTTGATTCCTCTCCAGCTATGAAACCGAAAGAGATGAAAATTAATAGCAGATTTTTTAATTTCATTGACCTATTCTCTTGACCAATTTAAGATCGAAACTGAGAGAGCCATTTTCATTCCTCATCCCAATTAAAGAAAAATTTTCAGAAATGCTATACTCTATATAAAATATGTATTCCCTCTGCCCTGACAGATCTGAAGAGTATATTACAATTAGATCCTTAGAAACTTTTTTCCCCACTGTCAATCTTGCGACAGGGTTAGAGGAGGAACCAAGGAGATAAGGATCCACTCTTAATCTATCTATGCCGAAGAGTTTTTTGGCTCTGCTTTTTAACTGTTCTGCAACTTCCATGCTTAGAAGAGTTGCGGAACCTAACTGTGTCTCTGTTCTGTAACTTGCTCTTTGATAGATTTCTCCAAGAGAGAGAAGGGTCAGGATATCCTGCGATGAAAGAGGGGGCGAGGAGGTAAGCTGTGGAAAGGGTTTAGAAGCTCTACCTTTTACCTCAAATAGGATTCTGTAATCTTTAATATAGGTATCCGCAAGGATATAAAGTTCAGGGTCAATAGTAAAAGGTGAGTTAAAATATATTTCCGCTCTCATTAGTTTAAATCTTCTATCCCCCACATTCAGCTCGCCTCTTATGCCTGTAATATTACCGAAGAGTAAAGGATTCGAGGAATCACCAGAGACTCTAAGGTCAAATTTTCCTTCAACCTTACCCCAGGAATTCTCCATCCATGAATTTCCGCTCGATTTAATTCCAATATTAAGATGGATTTTTTTAAAAATTTTTGGTGAGTCAGGAGAGGAAGGAGAGGAGGAAAAAGCTATCTTCTCTCCAATCTCTTTCCTCCAGAAAAGCCTATGAACAGTGAAATTTCCATAAATATTTATCTCATCAAGATTACCGGTGAGCTCTATCCTACCGTCTCCAAAACCGTCCACCTTTTCAAAGGGGGAAAGCCTCATCTTTTCACCTTCGAGACGAAGCTTTATGCCTTCTAAACTCCTTTTTTCTATTCTCGCTTCTCCATAACCCCTTACATCTCCTCCACCGATTTTTGCCCTAAAATTTCTCAGATTCAATATTTTGTTCTCTTGCTGAATTGTTCCTGAGAAATCTTTAAAATCCTGGGCAAAGCCTTTTATAAATAAGGATTTTCCCTCAACATTCGAGATGGACTGAATTTTTATGGAATCGTTTTTTCTGTGAACCTCTCCTATAAATTTAATGTTTACATTTTCTCCTGGGAATTTTATCAATTTTTCAATTTTGTTTACATTTCCGCTAAAATTTCCCTTTAAAGAGCCTTCTTTTAAAAGATCGAAAGAAAAGGAAAGATGGTCAATTTTGTCAATGGAGAAAAGGTTGCCCTCTCCGCTCAGTCCTTCTTCTTTCAGAAAGATTCTGGTATTCATTTCATAGTTTTTAGAACCACTCCCTTTGAAAGAAAATTCTTTGATCTTTCCTTTAATTCCAAGAGGAGAGCGGTAAATATCGCCTTCTCCGTTTAATGTAATTTCAATTTCGCCTTTAACATCTTTGTAAATCTCTTGGAGAGGAAGTTGTATTTTAGGAATAGAAATTTTATACCTTTTCTCTTTTAGATCTATGGAAAGTTCCCCTTTTGAATTTGAGATATTTGAGGCAAAAGAAAAAAAGGAGGTAAATTTTTCATTCTGAAATTTGAAGGGAAGGGAGATGTCTTTTATCTCTGTGTTTCCTATTTTCAGTAGAGATGAAGAAAATTTACCTTCCGCTTCAATCTTATCCTGGAAATTAAAATTAACATCTCCTAAAATATTACCTTTAAATTCTTTCCAGATACTCTCTGCTTTCATCCTCTGAATTTCTATTTGAAATTTTTTTTCTTTTAAACTACCATTAACTTTTCCTTCAAAGGGTCCTCCCAATTTGCCATCCAATCTTAAGTTATCATTTATCCCCCTTATCTCACCGTTAAATTCAGAAAAAATAAATCTCATTATCTTCAAATTCTCAAAATGGAAATTGGCGTTTGTCTCAAGACTTTCTGGTGAGCCTGATATCTCAAATTCACAACTTCCTTTCCCCTCCAGAAAAGGGATTTTCGATGTATCGAAAAATCTTTTCAATAGATTCAGATTTTTAAGCTCTTCAAGGTTTATCTCTTTCAACTTGCCTGATATGTTGATGTTTTTGTCCTTTATTAATATAGTGCCCTCTCCCTGAGCTCCCTTCATATTTATTTGATTTGCCTGAACAAAGTAATTTTTATCTTCAAAATTTAGATTACCTTTTACAATTTCATCATTTTCATAAAGAAGGGTGTATTCTCCTTCCAATTTTCCTTTTGTCATTTCTCCACTCAAATTTGCATGAAAGCCTTCTGGAATCTGAAAAAAGAAAGTATTTAAATACTCTGTTGGAAGATGGTTTATGGAAAAGTTGTCAATTCTGTCCTTAGAAATTTTGAAATGAGCGTTCCATTCTTTTGAGTTCAAAAAGATGTCTCCTCTCAGCTTATCATTTATCCTGAAGTTTAAAAAGATTTCCTTTGTATTCACATTATTTATGATGGGATGGAGCTTGAGCTCTCCCATAGTCATGATATTGCTGGATAGCTTATCTATTTTATAATCTCCTTCCAGTTTGCCTCTTATATTTACTTTTTTTAATATTTCGAGAGGATGAATCTCAGCAGATATCTTACCATCAATATGAATCTCATCCTTTTTGTGAAAGACACTGGCATGGGTAAATATTTCTCCCCTGTCAGAGTTAATTTCAAGTTTTCTTATTCTTATTCTTCCCTTTTCACTTCTAAGAATAAGCTTAATTTGTCCTTTTTCTTCTATCCCCTTTTTTTCATTTTTGATTTTGATTAAAGAATTTTTTATATTCAGGCTCAATCTTTCTTTTTTCCAGAAGAAAGTTCCATTTATGGAGCTAATATCTATCGCTGTTCCATTTTGTTCCAATTTCAAAGAGCCATTTGTGACTCTTCCACTTTCTATATCGAAATTGGGTAATTTTCTTTTTTTCCCTTTTTGTGTCTTCAGACTGTAAATATTAATTTCCGGAGAGTCGAGATTCAAACTAAAAACAATCTTTTTAGAAAACAAACCTTTTGTTCCTACTTCTATTCTTGCATTTTTAACTTTCAGTTCTCCAATCTTTTCTGGTAGCATAATAGAGATATCCGAAGCTATAAGAGAAGGAGGGAAGGGCTTGAGATCAAGAGAGGAAAAATTTCCATAAATTTTTATATAATCGCTGATTCTTTTAAGTGCTTCGTATCGAAGATAAGAGATGGTTAAAACAGATATTATGAACAAGAAAAAAATAACAATAAATGTTCTCTTCAAGATTTTTTTCATAGAAGAATTTACTCGATGACGAAGAGGGTGGTTCCCACCTCCACTGTCATATTCTCTTTTACATTTATTTCCCTTAATACTCCATCCTTTGGAGATCTTATTTCATTTTCCATTTTCATGGCTTCAATAATCATGACACCCATGTCTTTTCTCAATGTATCACCAGATTTAGCCAATATTCTCTTTACTCTTCCTGGCATTTTTGCTTTTATCTCTATTCTTCCCTTCTTCTCAAGTCCTTTGCTTTTTGGAATAAAGGAGGTTTGTTCTACCTCGATGGTTTCGCCATCTAAAAAAACCACATAACCTGTTTTGTTTTCACAAACAAAGCAATCGTAAATCTTGCCGTTCAGCTCAAGTAGGAGTATGTTGGATTCCACAGGTATGACATTTAATTGATATTCTTTATCATTGACCTTTACCATGTGTAAATTTTGACTTTGAGAGGATATTTCCACCACCTTAGGAGAGCCTCTGACCATGAGAACCATCCTTTTCATAGTCTGTTCAAGAAATTATACCATAATCCCATGGTTTTCCAGCGATTTGTTGTCTTCCTGTTTTCAGGGGGACCCGCTTTGGTCTTCTCTTCCATCTTAATATAAGCTACCACTGCTGAAAGATCCTCAATGGTTTCCTCGACTTTCTTCTCCTCTTCCTTTTCAAGCTTTTCTATGAAATGGGTATTGTAATTGCCATTTACAAAATCAGGGTGCTGGAGAACCCTAATAAAAAAAGGTATTGTGGTTTTAATTCCTACAATGTGATACTCGAGAAGAGCCCTTTTCATCCTTTGAATGGCTTCCATCCTATCTCTTCCCCAGGATACGAGTTTTGATATAAGAGGGTCATAAAAAATTGGAACCTCGAAACCCTCGTAAACACCACTGTCGTTCCTAATCCCTATTCCACCTTCGGGACTCTGCAATCTTAAGATTTTTCCAGGGGATGGAGCGAAATCATTATCAGGATCTTCTGCGTAAATTCTACATTCAATTGAGGCTCCTCGAGGATTAATATCCTGTTGTGAAAAAGGAATATTTTTCCCCTCTGCAATCTCTATCTGGCATTTCACGATATCAATTCCTGTGACCATCTCAGTTATAGGGTGTTCCACCTGAAGACGAGTGTTCATTTCGAGAAAATAGAAGTTTTTGTCCTTATCCACAATTAGTTCTATTGTTCCTGCATTTAAATAGCCGATTTTTTTTATAGCTGAAACAGCCATCTCGCACATTTTTTTCCTTGTCTCCTCATCTAAAAAAGGAGAAGGGGTCTCCTCAATGACTTTCTGATACCTTCTCTGGATCGAACACTCCCTTTCTCCAAGATAAACAGCATTCCCTGCTTCATCCATTAGTATCTGAACTTCTATATGGTGAGGTTCTTCAATATATTTCTCGATATAAATTGAGGGGTCTCCAAAAGAGGAAAGAGCTTCTGAACTTGCCATTCTGTAAGAAGGGATAAGTTCATTTTCATTTTTTATAAGTCTCATTCCCTTTCCTCCACCTCCAAGGTCAGCCTTCAGGAGCAATGGGTATCCAATTTCTTTTGCAAAACTCATTAGTTCTTCTTCATCTTTAACAGGTTTTTTTAAACCTGGAACCACAGGCAACCCAGCTTTCTCCATGGCTCTTCTCGATTCTGTCTTTGAGCCCATTAGCTCAATGGATTTATGATCTGGTCCTATAAAGATCAATCCACTATCCCTTACCGCTTTTGCAAAATCTGCGTTCTCAGCGAGAAACCCATATCCCGGATGAATGGCATCACAATGGCTCTTCCTGGCTATATCTGTTAGTTTATCAATCCTCAAATAGCTTTCGGATGATGGAGGAGGACCAATAAGATAAGCCTCGTCAGCGAACCTCACATGAAGAGCTTTTTTGTCTGCCTCAGAATATACTGCTACACTCTGTATTTGCATCTCTCTGAGAGTTCTTATTATTCGAACAGCTATTTCTCCCCTGTTTGCTACTAGAACCTTTTTTATCTTTCTCTTCATCTCTTTTCTAAAAATATATCAATATAATATTTTAATCCAATTTCCTATCTTTTTCTATATCTAAAGAGGAATATTACCGTGCTTTTTAGGTGGGTTCTTATCCCTTTTGTTCTGGGTCATTTCCAGTGCTCTTATGAGTTTCCATCTTGTTAGCTTCGGTTCTATAACTTCGTCTATATAACCTTTCTCTGCACTGATATATGGATTTGCGAATTTCTTTCTGAATTCCTCTATCTTTTCTGCTCTGAATTTTTCAGGATCCTTTGCTTTCGATAGCTCCTTTCTATAGATTATGTTTACAGCTCCTTCAGGACCCATTACTGCAATCTCAGCAGTAGGAAAAGCTGCATTGTAATCTGTTCTTATATGCTTTGACGCCATAACACAGTAAGCTCCTCCATAAGATTTTCTTGTAATAACAGTGAGTTTTGGAACGGTCGCCTCCGCAAAAGCATACAATAGTTTTGCTCCGTGTTTTATTATCCCTCCATGCTCTTGAGCCACTCCGGGAAGGAATCCTGGCACATCTTCAAAAACCACAAGAGGTATATTGAAAGCATCACAAAATCTTACAAATCTTGCTCCCTTCACTGAAGCATTTATATCGAGAGCACCTGCAAGATGTTCAGGCTGATTAGCCACAATTCCCACTACTTTCCCTCCGAGTCTTCCAAAGCCTATTATTATGTTGGGAGCAAAGTGTTCCTGTATTTCAAAGAAATAGTTATCATCAAGAACAGTATTTATAAGGATTTTCATGTCATAGGATTGATTGGGATTTTCTGGGACCAAAATATTGAGGGACTCATCCACTCTATTAATAGGATCGTTGGTTTCCTTAAAAGGGGGTTCTTCCATGTTATTTGAAGGAAGGAATGACAAAAGCTCTCTTATCAGAGCAAGGGTTTGATGGTCGTCCTCACCAACGAGATGGGCTATGCCTGAAATTGTACTGTGGGTTTCTGCTCCTCCGAGTTCTTCCATGGTAACATCTTCGTGAGTAACGGATCTTATTACATCAGGCCCTGTAATAAACATGTAACTTTTCCCTTTTGTCATTATTATAAAATCAGTAATTGCTGGAGAATAAACAGCTCCACCTGCACAGGGACCCATTATAGCGGAGATCTGAGGCACCACCCCTGATGCGAGGGTATTTCTTAAAAATATATCTGCATAACCTGCAAGAGAGCCAACTCCTTCCTGAATTCTTGCTCCTCCCGAGTCATTAAGACCTATTATGGGAGCTCCTACTTCCATCGCCTTATCCATAATTTTGCAGATTTTTCTCGCATTGCTTTCTGACATGGTTCCACCAAAAACAGTGAAATCCTGAGCAAAAACAAAGACGAGTCTCCCATCTATTTTTCCCCATCCTGATACAATACCATCTCCTGGGATTCTCATTTTTTCCATTTCAAAGTCATAACATGAATGAACCACAAGTTTGTCTACTTCATTGAATGTTCCTGGATCCAAGAGATTTTCAATCCTTTCCCTGGCAGTGAGTTTGCCCTCCTTGTGCTGTTTTTCTATTCTTTCTAAACCTCCCCCCAGTTCCGCATGTCTGAGTCTCTCCTCCAAATCTTTAAATTTTTCTTCTAAACCCATTTGTCACCTCTTTTTAATAGATTCCCAATCCTTTAAAAACCTTTCCATTCCCATGTCGGTTAAGGGGTGCTTAAAAAGAGCTTTCAAAACAGAGAAGGGCATTGTTACAATATGCGCACCAATAAGTGCGGCCTCCACCACATGCAGAGGATGGCGAACAGATGCCACTATTACCTCTGTTTCGAAGCCATAATTTTCATAAATTATCATTATCTTTTCCACAAGCTCCATACCATTCCAGCTTACATCATCAATTCTCCCTATGAAAGGGCTTACGTATGTGGCGCCAGCCTTAGCAGCAAGAAGAGCTTGAGAAGGGGAAAACACAAGGGTAACATTTGTGCTGATCTTCTCTTTTACCAGCCTTCTCACAGCTTTTAGTCCCTCAGGTGTTAAAGGGATTTTTACAACCACATTTTTTGCTATAGAAGCATGCTCTTTTGCTTCCTCTACAATATCTTCCTCCTTTTCAGAAACAGCCTCTACGCTTACAGGACCATCTACTAGCTTACATATTTTTTCAATTATCTCTTTGAAATCTCCTTTCTCCTTTGCTAACAGAGTAGGGTTTGTTGTTACCCCATCCACAATTCCCATAGAAATACCTTCCTCTATCTCGGATATATTTGCGGTGTCGAGAAAAATTTTCACTTTTCCTCCTTTCATCTATAAATTAATCATTTTTCTTAGTAGATTTTTAAAACTTTATTTGATAGAACACCTATTCCTTCAATTTGTATATCCACTATATCACCAGGGTTTAAGGTTTTGCCAGTAGAAGGGGTTCCAGTAGCAATAATATCTCCTGGAAGTAGGGTCATTATCTGAGAAAGGTATTTAACAAGAAAATCCACAGAGAAAAGCATATTTTTTGTATTCCCAGATTGAACAAGCTTCCCATTCACGAAGCTTTTTATTTTTAGATGGGATGGGTCAACATCTGTGACAATCCAGGGTCCAAGGGGTGAGAATGTATCAAAAGACTTTGCTCTTGTGAAATGCTTGTCAATCTCCTGGATATCTCTGGCAGTGACATCATTAAAACAGGTATAACCGAGGATAAAGTCTTTAACATCCTCATCTTCTTTTAGATGAAAGGCTTTCCTTTTTATTACCACAGCGAGTTCCCCTCCAAAATCAATGACTGAAGAAAGCTTTGGAATCAATATGCTTTCATCAGGCCCAATCACTGTAGTAGAGGGTTTTATATGAAATAGAGGGTATTCCCTTGTCTCTGCCCTCCTTTCAACAGCGTGAGTTTTATAATTATAAGCTATTCCAATTATCTTTGAAGGCAAGACCGGCGAGAGAAGATTTACATCTACAAGGGGAATTTTTACTCTGCTAACCTCAATCTTCTCGAAGGGATTCTCTTTTAAAAGATATACAGATTCTTCCTCTACGATCCCAAATTTATCCCTATCTTTAAAAATAAATCTGCAAATTTTCATCTGAATTTCTCCTCTACCATATTAGAAGGCTTACTTTCATTTCCTTTTTTGTCCACAGAGGTGACAAAGTATACATAGATTTTTCCTGATTCCCCGGTTTTATCCTCAAAGAAAGTCTCTTTTGTCCCATGCTGAGTCAATAGTAATACTTTTTCATTATCCTTTCTGTAAACATTGTATTTTTCGAGATCCTCGCAGTCAACTTTCTCCCATTTCAGTAAAATAAATCCTTCCTCAGGAATGGCGATTATATTTTGCGGTGGTGGAGGAGGGAACATATCCACAGGGACGAGAGAGATTTCCTCTGAGTCCTCGCTCTCATATAGATTTTTCTCAACAGCGCTCACTTTAAAAGTATATCTTACATCCCACGAGAAATCAGAGAAAAGAAATTCCGCTTTATATAAAGGCTCTGAATTGATTTTTTTAAATTCTTTTCCCTCGGAAAAATAAAGATAGAATCCATAATCTTTCTTTTCTTCTCCAGCTTCCCATTTCAGAAGAATTCCCTTTTCAAGGACATCCGCGGTCAGATTTTTTGGCTTGGCAGGAGGAGGCTTTATTGCAAACTCGAAAATCTTAGAAGGTGGCGACCTTTTCCCTTTTGAATCCCAGTAGAAAATGAGCAAGCCTAAATTTATAGAATATTTATCAAGTTTTTTAGTAAATAGATAATCTCTTTTCCCTTTTTCTACTTCCATCTCTTCTTCTTGAGCATCCTTCAGAAACTTCTTAACATTGATTATTTTCTTTTCTGAATAGAAATCAAAATGTATCTTTATTTTTCCTATTTCCAGAGGACTCTTATCAGAATAGGTTTCTGGCAAATAAAAGGAAACATATAAAGAGTTACCTTTTTGTAAGAATTTAGCATCCCCAACAGGTATAATTTCCTTAGCCACCGGCGGAAGAGGAGGAGCTTTTACACCGCAGGAACTAAATGAGACTACTAAAAAAATGAAAAGGGCAATGTTATGGAGTAGAGAAGTTTTTCTTTTATCTATTTTACTGGGAATGCTCATTTATATTTTGATTTAGAGTATATATTTCTTCAGATCTTGATCTTTAAGAAGCCCTTCCAGCTTTCTCTTAACATAATCTCTGCTGATCACAATTTTCTTTTCTGGAATATCTGGGGCTTCAAAGGCTATATCTTCCATCACTTTCTCCATTACTGTGTGAAGTCTTCTTGCTCCTATGTTCTCAAGCTCCTGATTAACTCTCTCTGCAATTTCTGCAATTTCCTCTATAGCATCCTCCGTAAATTCCACCTCTATACCCTCGGTGAACATTAAGGCTTTGTATTGTTTTATAAGGGCGTTCTCTGGCTCTTTAAGTATTCTTATAAAATCTTCCTTTGTAAGTGGTTCGAGTTCCACTCTAATTGGGAATCTTCCTTGAAGCTCAGGGATAAGATCCGAAGGTTTTGAAACATGAAAGGCGCCAGCTCCAATAAATAGAACATGATCTGTTCTTACCATTCCATATCTTGTGTTTACCGTGGTTCCCTCAATTATGGGAAGTAAGTCCCTCTGAACGCCCTCCCTGCTAACATCAGGACCATGTCCAGATTCTCTCCCGGCAATCTTATCTATCTCGTCAAGAAAAACAATTCCCGATTGTTCTACTCTTTGGATGGCGAGCTTAACAATCTGCTCCATATCTATAAGTTTTTTCTGTTCCTCCTCTATCAAATATTGCATTGCTTCTTTTACTTTCATTTTTCTTTTCTTTATTTTCCCTCCGAAGAGCCCTGGCATTATCTCCTGGATGGTAATTCCAATCTCTTCCGCTCCTGTGCCGGCAAAAACCTCAAAGGAAGGAAAAGCCCTTTCTCTCACCTCAAGCTCAATTTTTCTTTCGTCAAGTCTTCCTTCCCTTAGCTGTATTCTGAGTTTTTCTCGTGTATCTTTAAAATATTCTCCATTATTCTCTCCGGAGAAGGAATTTCTGTTTCCGAATCTGTTTGGGGGAAGAAGGATGTCAAGGATTCTCTCCTCAGCATTTTTTATTGCTTTTTCTTTCACTTTGTTCATTTCCTCTGCTTTAACCATATCTACAGCAAGTTCAGTGAGATCCCTTACTATTGAATCTACATCTCTTCCCACATATCCCACCTCTGTGAATTTAGAAGCTTCTATCTTTAAAAACGGAGAGGAAGTGAGTTTGGCCAACCTTCTTGCAATCTCTGTTTTTCCTACACCTGTAGGGCCAATCATAATAATATTTTTTGGGGCTATTTCATCAGCTATTTCTGGCGGGAGTCTTCTCCTTCTGATCCTGTTTCTCAAAGCAATAGCAACAGCTTTTTTTGCCTCTCTCTGACCCACAATGTATTTATCGAGTTCTTTAACTATTTCCTTAGGAGTAAGAGCTTCCTCTTTCAAATGTTCTTTTGGCTCTTCTTTATAAACGATAATATCTTCCCTCATAGTTCCTCTATGATAATCTCGTCGTTTGTGTAAACACAAATTTCTGAGGTTGTTTTCATAGCTTCATAAGCTATTTCTCTGGGGGAAAGGTTTGTAAACTTTGAGAGAGCTCTTGCTACAGCAAGAGCATATGGTCCTCCAGAACCTATGGCAAGGATTCCATCGTCAGGCTCAATAAGATCTCCAGTCCCAGATATCAAGAAAGAATGCTCTTTGTCAGCTACAAGAAGAAGAGCTTCCAGGCGCCTTAGAGCTCTGTCCATTCTCCACTCCTTTGCAAGTTCAATAGCAGCTCTGTAAAGATTACCCCTATACTCCTCAAGTTTTGCCTCAAATCTACTGAAAAGGGCAAGAGCGTCAGAAGTGGCACCTGCAAAACCTGCCAGAATTTGGTTATTATACAATCTTCTGACTTTCCTTGCTTTCTTCTTGAAAATAGTCTCTCCCAGCGATACCTGTCCATCTCCTGCCATTACCACACTTCCTTTAAGCCTCA
>FWPU01001504.1_pt1 | contig 69426 bp, 57 predicted proteins | sample 2228361 | NCBI WGS metagenome assembly FWPU01 (sample SAMEA103939777, study PRJEB20133) | metagenome
TTTCCACCCCACAGGTTACCGGATGGTTACCCGATTGTGCAATTATGAGGAAACAGGCTATGTTCGAATAGATTATTTTTGAGGAAACGCGAGCCCTTGACATCGGGGCGTTTCTTCGGTAAAATCCTACAGGTGTTTGACCCTAAATTGCTGGAGAAGCGGGGTTGGCAATGATCGCAGTCGTCAGGACAGGTGGAAAACAATATAAGGTTCAGCCCGATACCATACTGCGTGTGGAAAAACTGCCCGTGGAAGAAGGGCAGACCGTGGAATTGACCGAGGTGTTGCTGGTGCAGGACGACAACGGCTTGCGCATCGGCACGCCGACGGTCGCTAACGCGAAAGTGGTCGCCGAAGTGGTGCGACATGTGAAGGGGCGCAAAATCATCGGCTTCACCTACAAGCCGAAGAAGAACCAGCGACGTCGCTACGGACACCGCCAGTGGCAGACCATTCTTCGCGTGCAGAGCATCGAAGCGTAGGAAGGGGTGAGTTGAATTGGCACACAAGAAGGGCGTTGGCAGTTCCCGCAACGGGCGAGATAGCAAGTCGAAGCGCCTGGGCGTGAAGGAGTACGCCGGCGAGGTGGTGAAGGCGGGTAGCATCATCATCCGCCAGCGCGGTACCAAGTTCAAGCCCGGCAAGAACGTCGGCATGGGTGGCGACTACACGCTGTTCGCGCTGGTGGACGGCGTGGTGAAGTACGAGAGCCATGACAAGAAGAACCGCCGGGTGAGTGTGGTGCCGCTGGCGCAAGTCACGTCCGCCTAACGCCACAGGGCGCAGGATGCAGGAAAGGCTCGCCGTGGTGCGAGCCTTTTCGCACATTCGAGGCACATGATGTTCGTTGACGAGGTGACTATAGAGGTTCAGGCAGGGGACGGCGGCAAGGGCTGTGTGGCTTTCCGTCGCGAGAAGTTCGTGCCGCGCGGCGGTCCGTCAGGCGGGGATGGCGGGCGCGGTGGCGATGTGGTGCTGATCGCGGATGAGCGGCTGACCACCCTGCTGGACTATCACTTCCAGCGCCATTACCGCGCGGAGCGTGGCGGCGACGGTGGGTCAAACCTGCGACACGGAAAACACGGGGCGCACTGCGAGCTGCGTGTACCGCTGGGCACGGTGGTGTACGACGAGGATACCGGCGAGTGGCTTGCCGACCTGATCCAGCCCGGTCAGCGCGTGGTGGTAGCGAGAGGTGGGCGTGGCGGGCACGGTAACGCCTATTTCGCCAATCCCTCTCAGCAGACCCCACGCTTCGCCGAGAAGGGCGAGCCAGGCGAACGGCGCCGGTTGCGGCTGGAGCTGAAGCTGCTGGCAGACGTGGGGCTGGTGGGGTACCCCAACGTGGGCAAATCCACACTGATCTCGCGTATCTCCGCCGCCCGACCGAAGATTGCCGATTATCCCTTTACGACCCTGGTACCCAATCTGGGTGTGGTGTTTGTGGAGCCGGGGCGCAGCTTTGTGGTGGCAGACCTGCCCGGCTTGATCGAGGGCGCCCATGCGGGCGAGGGGCTGGGGCACCAGTTCCTGCGCCACGTGGAGCGTTGCCGGGTGCTGGTGCATCTGATAGACATCTCGGGCATGACGGGTCGCGACCCCCTGCAGGATTTCGAGGTCATCCAGCGCGAACTGGAACTGTATAATCCCGACCTTCTCCGTCGCCCGATGGTGGTAGCGCTCAACAAAGCGGACGTGGCGCCTGCAGAGCTTCGCGACCGCGTGCGTGAGGCATTAGAGGGGCGAGGCTACTCGGTGCATGTCATCTCGGCAGCGACCGGCGAGGGCGTGCAACGTCTTGTGTACCATCTGGCGGAACTTCTGGACACGATTCCACCGCCCAGTACGCCCGTGGAAGAGATGGTGGTCATCCGGGCGCCGCGGCAGGACGAGCGCGCCTGGCGGGTCTCGCAAACCGGCGAACATGAGTTCACGGTAGAGGGTAAAGGTATCGAGCGGCTGGTCAAAATGACCGATTTAGAGAACGAAGAGGCGGTGCGGCGTCTGCATCGCAAACTGGAGCGGTTTGGGGTGCTGGAGCAGTTGCGCCAGGCGGGTATTCAACACGGAGATACGGTGCGCATCGGGGGCGAGGAGTTCGATTTTGTGGATGAGGAGCACTGGGACGGCGCGTAATGGCGTATCGGCGGATCGTCATCAAGGTTGGCACCAGCACGCTGACGGATGAGAACGGCGGTCTGGATCGGGTGTATATCGCTTCACTGGCGATGCAGTGTGCTGCCGAGCACCGCGCTGGCGCGGACGTGGTGCTGGTGAGCTCGGGAGCCATCCGTGCAGGTATTGACCAGTGGGAGAACTTCACGGGGAAGACCTCCGATGTCGCCGAGCGGGTCACGATGCCCTTCAAGCAGGCGATGGCAGCCATTGGTCAGCCCCTGCTGATGCAGGCGTATCTCGCTGCGTTTGTGGCGTATGACCTTCCCGTCGCGCAGGTTTTGCTCACGCGCGAGGACTTCGGAGAGCGTCGGCGGTTTCTGCACGCACGCAACACGCTGGAGCAGCTCATCCGGTTAAGCGTCATCCCCGTCATCAACGAGAACGATACCGTCGCCACCGAAGAGATACGCTTCGGAGATAACGACACCCTGGCGGCGATGGTCGCTTCGATGCTGGATGCCGACCTGCTGATACTGCTCTCCGATGTGGACGGGCTGTACGAGTGCGATGAGCGTGGACGTTACACCCGCCTGCTGCGCCACGTGGAGCGACTGGACGAACATATCTGGCGCATGGCGAAGGGCAGTGGCTCGCGCGTGGGCACGGGTGGTATGGTGACCAAACTGCAGGCGGCGCAAATTGCCACCGCTTCCGGCACGACGATGGTCATCGCGCACGGCAGGCGCGATGGTATCATCCATCAGATATGCCACAGCAACGATTTCATCGGTACGGTCTTTCAGCCGCTACCGCGCAAGCTGCGCCATCGCAAACGATGGCTGGCGTATGGGTTGCCGTCGGTCGGCGCGATTGTGGTCAACGAGGGGGCGAAACAGCGCATTATCGCCGACGGAAAGAGCCTGTTGCCTGCGGGAGTGCTGTCCTGCAAGGGGCATTTCCAGCCTCATCAGGTGGTGGATTTGTGCGATGAGGCGGGGCACGTTTTCGCGCGGGGCTTTGCCAACTACTCCAGTGAAGAGTTGTCACGCATTGCCGGATGTCAGACGTGGCAGATCGAGGAGCGCCTCGGCTTCCACAGGACTGATGAGGTGGTGCACCGCGACAATCTGGTGCTGGTATACGGCGCGTTATCCTGACCGCTGACCCTGCAGGAATCGTTCTCCATCTGTGGAACTCCACTAAGGTAATCTCACGCGACAGTGCATTTCAGTTTCAGGAGGCGGGTTGATATGCAAAGGCACTGGTACTTGCCTTTCTTGTGTGCAGGTGTTCTGCTGTTCACCGCATGTGCCTCCGCGGAGCCTCAGGTAACCCTTGCCAGCCTGTTGCGCCAGATGGGTGACCTCGAGGCGCTCACCGTGCGTCCGCCGATAGGGGAGCGATGCGAGCAGGCGTCCAGCTACGACCGCGCCAGCCGAATCGTAGACGGCAGGAAGGTGGACTGGTTCGCCAACGGTGACGCGGGGCATTATCTCCGCATTGAGGAACGTCGGGGGCGCCGCGAGATGGTGATGGCGGATATTCAGGGACCGGGCGCGATTGTGCGTATCTGGTCGGCGAACCCGAAGGGCATTCTGCGCATCTATCTTGACGGGTCGGACACGCCGGTCATCGAGCGGGAGTTTGCGAGGCTGTTTGATGGCTCGCTGGGGTATCCGTTCGTTCCGCCGTTGTCCGGGGTGCGCTCCAGCGGCGCCAACCTCTACTTCCCCATCCCCTTCGCGAAACACGCGCTCGTTACAGTCGAAGGTGGAGAGGGCATGTACTACCACGTCAATTACCGACTCTATCCGAAAGACACTCAGATACAGACCTTCACGTGGGACGCGGTACAGCGCACCCGTCCGCTGGGTGAGCAGGTGGCTCAGCGTCTGGCAGGACCGTACGAGACCTGGCGTGCGCCCGCAGGCACGAGAACGCAAACTATCCGGTGGATGATACCGCCGGGCGCATCGCGCGAGCTGACCCTGCAGGGGCCCGGTCGCGTCGTGGCGATAGAGATGAAACCAGAGGCGAAAGACCTCGAGAAGATGCTGAGGTCGGCGGTGCTGGAGATGACGTGGGACGACTCCTCGTTGCCGTCGGTGTGGTCGCCGCTGGGCGACTTCTTCGGCACGGGGCCCGGACTGAATCGCTATCAGGCTTTGCCCTGCGGGGTGCTTGCGGACGGAACGATGTACAGCCACTGGATAATGCCCTTTGCCGTGAAGGCAGTATTGCGCGTCCGCAACGAAGGCGACCAGCCGCTGATGTTGACAGGCAGGGTTCTGGTTCAGCCGACACGCTGGGACCGGCGGTGGCTCTACTTCCACGCACAGTGGCATACTCAGCGCCCGTTCTCGACTCGCCCGATGCGTGACTGGACGATGGTGGAAGCGTCGGGTATTGGTCGCTTTGTGGGGGTGGCGCTGAGCGTGGCGAACCCGGTTCGTGCATGGTGGGGCGAGGGCGACGAGAAGTTCTACGTAGACGGTGAAGAGTTCCCCAGCACCTTTGGCACAGGCTCAGAGGACTTCTTCGGTTACGCCTGGTGCAACCCGATGCCCTTCACCCATGCGTACCACAACCAGCCCCGCGCGGACGGGCCCGGCAATTTCGGGCACGTGTCCAACAACCGCTTCTTCATTGTCGACAACGTGCCGTTCCAGCAGAGCTTCCGCGCCGACATTGAAGCGTGGCACTGGGCGGAGACGACAGTGCACTACAGCGCCATCGGTTACTGGTACGCCTCGCCAGCGCAGGAAACGCGCGCTTTCCCCGCGGTGCAGGAACGGATGCCCATGCAGTTGCCGGAGATTCGTGTATACCGCGAGCCGGATGCACTGGAAGGCGAAGACCTGCAGGTAGTTCGCCAGGCTGGGGGCAACCTGCAGGTGCAGGACATGCTGGGATTTGGCGAGGCGTGGAGTGCGGGCAAGCAACTCTGGTGGACAGGCGCCAAGCCGGGCGACGTGCTGGAGCTGGGTTTCCATGTGCAAAGAGCAGGCACCTATGACCTGCAGATAGCGATGACCAAAGCGGTGGACTACGGGCAGTTCCGCCTTGCGGTGAACGGCACCCCGATTGGCGAGGTCATCGACCTGTTCAACAACGGCGTTATCCACACCGGAAAGATAAACGTGGGCAGAGTGAACCTGAAGCAGGGACAGAACGTCCTCCGCGTGGAGGTGGTGGGGACGAATCCTGCCAGCACCGGCGATCGGTATATGTTCGGTCTCGATTTCATCAAGCTGGTGCCGGTGCGGTAGGTGGGTTGTTTCGCCAGCAGGCAGTAAGGAGGGGGCAGGTGTGGCACTTCGGTTAGCCAGTATTCTATGGCTGTTCATCAGCCTGATGGGGGCGGCGATGGCACAGCAGACGCTGTTCGATTTCGAGAAGGACGCTGACCTGCGCGTTGTGGTGCGCAACAACGTGGAGGTTCGGCGCGTCCCGGCTGAGGGCGGGCTTACCGGGCAGGCGCTGGAGGTGGAGTTCCAGCAAGCAGAGTGGCCCAACGTCACCTTTAAGCCCGACCAGCCATGGAACTGGACAGGTGCAGGTGCGCTGGCAATCAGCATCCATAACCCGAACACGGAGCCGGTGTGGTTCGGTATCCGCGTGGACGATGACCCGCGCGCCGACGGCTGGAACTTCTGCAGGCAATCGAGTAGCACCATTGGAGCGGGCGCGACACAGACCTATGTCCTTCCTCTGGCGTTCAGCCCGATGGATTTTGGCATGCGCGGGTTGCCGCCTCTCGTGCAGGGGGGAGGTGTCCTGCTCGGCGTGTCTACCCCGCACAAGCTGAACCTCAGCCACATCGTGGCGTTTCAGGTGTTCCTGCATCGACCGGCAAAACCGGTGAAACTGCAGATAGACAGCATCCAGCTGGTGCAGGGCAACGCGCCGATCAAGGGTATCGTTGACCAGTTCGGGCAATGGACAGGTGGCGACTGGCCTGGAAAGGTGAAAAGCGTCGATGACCTGCTGAGCCGCCGCCAGCAGGAAGCGCAGGAACTGCGGCGTCGTCCTGCTCTGCCCGACCGCGACGAGTACGGGGGGTGGGCGAGCGGTCCCAAACTGGAGGCGACAGGCTATTTCCGCACGGCAAAGCACGACGGCAAGTGGTGGCTGGTGACGCCGGCGGGCACGCTGTTCATCTCGCTGGGGATAGATAGTGTGAACACGGGCCAGGCAACGTTCATCACCGGGCGCGAGGAGATGTTCACGTGGCTTCCTCAGGACGGTGACCCTCTGGCGAAACATATCGGATACCAGTCCGGTGCGCACTCTGGCCCGGTGAAAGAGGGCAAGACCATCGACTGGTATGCGCTCAACCTCCAGCGAAAGTATGGCGAGAACTACAAGCCTGCGTGGATGGAGGTGACCCTCCAGCGACTGCGCTCATGGGGATTCAACACCATCGCGAACTGGTCGGATTGGGACTTCTACCGTAACGGCAGAGTGCCGTACGTAGGCACCGCGCACATCGGCGGCAATCATGCTCGCGTGCCCAGCGGAAGCGACTACTGGAGCACCATGCACGACCCGTATGACCCGCAGTTCGAGCAGAACGTGCGCAACTCCCTGCGTGCTGTCACCCAGCGCATCGGTGACGACCCGTGGTGCATCGGCTACTTCGTGGACAACGAGCTGAGCTGGTCGGGCACAGGGGAGGAGGGCGGACGCTACGGGCTGGCATACGGTGCGCTTCGGCAGGATGCGCAGAGCTCACCAGCGAAGCGAGCGTTTATCGAGCAACTCCGCACCAGGTATGGCGACATCGGCAGGCTAAATGAGGCGTGGGGAACTTCCTTTGCAGATTGGACTGAGCTGGAAAAGCCGGTCAACCTTCAACCACCCTCCAGCGAGGCGCGGAGAGCAGATTTCGCGGACTTCGTAAAGAGCCTTGCCCGACAATACTTCCGCACCGTGCGCAAAGTGCTGAAGGAGTTTGCGCCGAATCACCTCTACCTCGGCTGTCGGTTTGCGTGGTACGGAGTGGATGCAGTGGAGGCGGCAGCGGAATACTGCGACGTCATCAGCTTCAACATTTATGCGCCTCGCGTCGAGCATGAACGTTACGCTATCCTGCAACGACTGGATAAGCCCGCCATCATCGGTGAGTTCCACTTTGGTGCGCTGGACAGGGGCATGTTCCACACCGGACTGGTGGCGGCGAAGAACCAGCAGGACCGCGCCCGCATGTATAAGGACTATCTAACCAGCATGCTGACCCACCCCAGCTTCGTGGGCTGTCACTGGTTCCAGTACGTCGACCAGCCCCTGACGGGACGGTGGTTCGACGGCGAGAACTACAACATCGGCTTCGTCACCATCACCGATACGCCGTATCCGGAGATGGTGGAGTCAGCGCGAGAGATACACAGTGCGGCGTACCGCATACGCGCGGAGGCGAAACCGTAGGAACTACAGCCGTTCGTCCAGACGCAGACCCATCTGCTCTGCCAGGCGCACCGCTCGCCAGTACTCCTGCGCGGTGATGCGACGGTTGATCTCGGGATACCTCTGGGGGGTTACCCGCCCGGCGGGGTGGTACTGCGCCATGATGTTCACATAGGTGTCTGGAGCAACCTGCTCGGCAAGGAAGCGCAGAATCTGCTCCGTGCCCGCGATGTCGTCGGGCATCACCAGATGGCGTACCAGCACCCCTCGCCGGGCGATACCGTACTCATCGAACTTCAGCACGCCCACCTGCCGATGCATCTCCAGAATGGCTCGTCTCGCCACATCCGGATAGTCCTGCGCGGTAAGGTATCGGCGGGCAATGGAGGCATCCCATATCTTGAAATCCGGCATGTAGATGTCCACCACGCCGTCCAGCAGGCGCAGTGCCTCCGGCGAGTCGTAGGCGGAGGTGTTGTATACGACGGGCAGGCGCAGACCTCCCTCCACAGCGAGAACCAGTGCCTCCAGCACCTGCGCCACCACATGACTGGGCGTGACCAGGTTGATATTGTGGCACCCCAGCGATTGCAGGTGGAGCATCATGCGGGCAAGCCTCTCGGGCCCCACCTCCACCCCGCCTCCATCGTGGCTGATGTCGCTGTTCTGGCAGAACACACAGCGCAGGTTGCACCACGAGAAGAAGATAGTACCGGAGCCGTTCCAACCGCGCAGGCAGTCCTCTTCGCCGTGATGCGGGAAGTAGCTGGAAACGCGCGCGTACCTACCTATCCGACAGACGCCCGTTTCGCCTGCTGTCCTGTCCACTCCGCACTGGCGGGGGCAGAGCTTGCACTCCTTCAGCAGTGCGATTGCCTCCTGCACCCGCCGTTGCAACTCACCCGACCGATGAAGGGCGAGATACACGGGTTCAAACTGCCGGGATGGGATGAGATATTGCTGAGCCACCTGTGTCATGATATTCCACCCTATGATTCTGCCAGCTATGCAAGCGTGCCTGCGAGTGGGGACGTCGGCAGGAAGGCAGGTACGCTTGTCGAAATGCTTGTCGACAACGGTATGGATGGAGGTTGAAGATGAAACGCGCGATCTGGTTCTTCACGCTGGCTCTGGTTTTCGCGTCGGCCTCGGCGCAGAAGGTGAAGATAGAAGGCAAACTGGGTAAGGAGATACTGCTGTTTAACGGCAAGGACTTCTGCGGCTGGACCTACTTCCTTGCCGACCCTAACCTGACGATGGAGGATGTGTGGAGCATCGACGGTGACCGCGGCATCCTCATCTGCAAGGGCAGACCGGCAGGCTACATCCGCACCGTAGCCGATTTCACCAACTACATCCTGAGGCTGGAGTGGCGCTGGGCACCCGAGGATAAAGGTGGACGTAACAGCGGAGTGCTTCTGCGGATGCGTGGGCAGGACAAAATCTGGCCCAAGTCCATCGAAGCGCAGCTGATGAGCGGTAGCGCAGGCGACTTCTGGCTGATCGACGGCGTGAGGCTCGATACCGACCCCGCCCGCATCAACCGCGACGCCCCCACCAACCGCATCAAAGCAAAGATGGCAGAGAAGCCTATCGGCGAGTGGAACGAGTACGAGATTATCGTGGATGGCGACCGTGTAGTACTGAAGATCAACGGGCAGATTGTGAACGAAGGTAGCGGCGCAGAGGTGGTGCCGGGCAAAATCTGCCTGCAGTCCGAAGGGGCGGAAATCCACTTCCGCAACATCCGGCTGATACCCATCCTGAAAGATTGAGTGCAGGCGACGCGATGACTGAACCCAGCCCCTTCCCTGCGAGGGAAGGGGGAGCAAATGCCTCTCGCCGCGTCGGGGAAGGATGGGAGCGGGGTCTGCATTCGGCTCACCGGGCAGGTTCGCCCTCAACGTGCCGAAACAACAAAACCTTAACGGCAGCACCACCGCCGACGTTCTCACCGCTTTCGACCATACTTGACATCTGCGTACCAGCAACATACAATGGTAGCGCATGACAATTAAACGCATAAACAATGAGGTAACGGAGGCAACAGTGCAATGAGACGTGCGTTCACGCTGATTGAGCTGCTGGTAGTTATCGCGATAATCGCGATACTGGCAGCCATCCTGTTCCCGGTGTTTGCTCGCGCCCGCGAGCAGGCGCGCAAGACCACCTGCCTGTCCAACCTGAAGCAGATTGGTACGGCTGCGCTCATGTACGTGCAGGACTACGACGAGACCTTCCCGTGGCTCATGCAGGACGGACGCAACAACGACGACAACACCGGACTCAGTCGCGGTATGCCCAGCGGTCCACCCAACTGGTCGGTAGATCTGAACAATAAGCGCGGGCTCTTCATGGAGTATGCGTTCTACCCCTACATCAAGAACCATGGGCTGTTCTCCTGCCCGACACTGGGCTCTGACCCGGTGCGTCTGGGATCTGATGGGCTTCCGCTGAACCAGTTCGGCTCCTACGGATACGCTTACGGAGGGGTGGGGCTGGTTCCGTCCCCGCGCATGACGCCGCTGGAGCTGTTCGTGCGCATACTGGGTCCCATTCTCGGTCCTCCGTACAACACCGGCAACCCGCAGGACTACTACATCGCCGGTCAGCCGCTTGCGGCGGTCGGGTCGCCTGCGAAGTCCATCATCGCCTTCTGCAACTCCTATGGTTCGCATGAAGGCTACGGGGACTCGGACGTGGTGCCTGCGGTGTTCGGTGGCAACGGCAAAGAGGCAGTAGGCGCAACCTATGCCGTGATGGTGGACGGGCACGCTCTGTACAAGAAGGGCAAGTTCCTGGACCTTGTACGAATGGCGATGGAACCGCTTCGACAGTAGGAGGCGTATTATGAACAAGCAAATCAACCCCGTGGTGGCGGTTATCATCATCGTGGTGTTCATCGCCATCGTGGGCGCCATCATGTGGAAGAACCTGCCGCAAAGCGTGCCGCCCGGTCAGGGACGCAAGCAGAGCGACCTCGACCTGAGCAAGGCGACGAAGGACCCGGTGCAGTTTCAGAAAGAGGTGCAGGAGCTTCTGGAGCGAGACCGCCGGGAGCATCAGGGACGCTAACAGCAATCCATGCGGCGTTGTCCGGACGAGGTTAGGCTGGGGGCAACGGCTGTTGCCCCCAATTTGCGAACGGAGGGAGGAATGACATGACGCAGGCAACATTCAGAACGCTCTTTCTTCTTTTGCTGCTGGTGGCCGCGCTGGGCGCAAGCGCGCACGAGGTTGGCAGGCTACGCAACCCCAGCATGCCGGTGCCGCCGCGCGGGGAGGCGCAGTGCGTGGTTGCGAAGGCACAAGACCTGCCCGGCGGCGCCAAAGCGGAAGGCAAACCCGGCGACTATGTGCTGAGGAACCATCTGGCAACCTTCGTGGTGGCGGCTCCGCGCATGGTGGGCGGATACTCTCGGTACGGTGGAAGGGTAATAGATGCCGTGCTGAACGAGCCGGGGCACGATGAAGACTTGCTCGGCGAGACCTTTTTCGCCACCGTGGTGGACAACATGCTGTTCAACATGCGCGTTCTGCGCGCGGAGCGGGCGGAGATAGTGTCTGCTGGTGGCGCGGGCAAGAGTGCGCACCTGCGCGTTCACGCGGTGGATGATCGTTTTCCCATAGTGGATACCACCCTGCGCGTCCCCAGCACATCTCAGCAGTTGCATGTCACGCTGGACTACATCCTGCCGCCCGATAGGCCAACCCTGCTGATCAACCTGACCGTGCAGAACGACTCTGACCGACAGCGCAGTGTGATGCTCTTCTGGGGGCAGATTCTGGGCGACGGGCTGGTGACCTTCGTGCCACCGTGGGGCACCAGCGCGTATGCACTGCAGGCGGGCAATGCGCAGTCGTTGATGGGGCTGGTGAACAGCCTGCAGGGCAATATGCCGATGGTAGCGGCGGTTGGTTCGCGAGTGAGCTACGGCTTTTTCAACGCACGTCGGTCTTTTCCGCAGATGCTACATACCTCCCACATCTACCTGTATCTGGCAAACAACCCGCTGACCGTTCCTGTGGGAGGCACTGCTGAGGTGTCGCTGGCGGTCAGCGTGGGCGAAGGGGAGATGGATACGCTATGGCGTGAACTGCGCCGCCTGCGCGACGAGACGATCCCGGTACGCACCCTGTCAGGGCGTGTCACCGATCAGGCTGGAAATGGCATCGACTCTGCGCGAGTGTATCTGCTCCGGGAAGCGGCGGGAAGAGATGAGTTCGTGACAGTCGTGCCTACCGATGAGCGAGGGCAGTGGCGAGCGCGAGTTCCCGACACCGGTACCTATCGGGCGGTGGTGTTTGCCGATGGGTATTCGCCCACCAGTGTCAGGGTAGAGGCGGGCGGAGCCATCCAGCTGGAAGGTCCTGCGCTTCTGCGTTATCGTGTCACGGATGAGCGGCGTGCGGTGGTGCCGGGCGCGCTGGTGTTCGAGAGGCTCTCCAGCGCCATGTCGAAGCAGGAGCGTGCTCGATTCGGCGAAGAGGGCGATTTCGGGCGGTTCGACAGGGTTTACTATAGCCTGAAGGGGCAGGGAGTTGTGAAGGTAGAGCCCGGAAGATACCGCATCACGGCAACGAAGGGCTTCGAATACGAGGTGGAACAGCGGGAACTGGAACTGCGCGGTGGGCAGGAGGTCAGCTTCAGCGCGACCCTGCGTCGGGCAGTGCGCTTGTCCAGCTATCTCTCCGGCGATTTTCACGTGCACGCCCTGCCGTCGCCCGATTCGTCCGACCCGCTGGCGGATAAGGTGAGTGCGTACGTCGCAATGGGCGTGCAAATCCTCACGGCAACCGACCACGATGTGCTCACCGACTACCGTCCGGTCATCGAATCGCTGGGTGTGCAGAGGCTGATCACCTCGGTGGTGGGCTGTGAAATCTCACCGAACTTCGGGCTGGGGCACTTCAACGCCTATCCCCAGCGCTATGACCCCTTGCTCCCCAACAACGGCGCGATCGAGTGGTATGACCTCGACGCCGAACAGATTTTCTCAGCGGCTCGCCGTAACAACGACGGTGATACCATCGTGCAGATCAACCATCCGCGCGGTGGCGGCGCGGCGTACTTCAGCTGGGTCGGTCTGGACCCGCAAGAGGGTGTTATTCGCCAGCCGGACCGCTTCTCGCCAAATTTCGATGCCATCGAGGTGTTTAACGGCACGGACGTGAATCAGCTTCTGCAGGTGTTGCCCGACTGGTTCTTCTTTCTGAATCGCGGTAAGCGCTATGTCGCCATGGGCAACACGGATAGCCACAATGCGTATCGCCTGGAGCCCGGTTTTCCGCGTACCTACCTGTATTTCGGCAACAAACCCGTTCAGCGGATAACGCCACAGGACGTGGTGCAGGCTATCCGCAGGGGCAACGTTTTGGTGTGCGGCGGACCGGTGGTGACGATGCGCACGTCGCGGGGAGAGACGGTTGGCTCCACCATGGTCACGCGGGATGGACTGGTGGATCTGCAGGTCAACGTGCAATCTGCCTCCTGGGTGCGGGTGAATCGCCTGAAGCTCTACGTGAACGGCGAGGTGGCTCAGGAGATGCCCATTGACCATCCGCAGGGACGTCCGCTGAACTGGACACAACGCATTCCTCTCAAGATAGAACGAGACAGCTGGGTGGTGGCGCTGGTGGAGGGCGAGGGCTTCACGGCGTTGTATCCGGGCACCCGTCCTGTGTCGTTCACCAATCCCATCTACATCGACGCAGGTGGAAATGGTTGGAATCCGCCGAAATGACAGGATACGACAGCCCGTCTATCGTAGTAGTAGCAGGGAGAAACTGTTCAGGAGGTAGAGCGATGAGACGGTTTATGCTGGCGGCTACCTGTCTTGTGCTGGCGGTAGCGATGGTCGCAGGTGCACAGCAGAGACAGGCGCGACCGCCTCGTGGAGCGATCGTGCTGTTCGATGGCAAAGACCTGTCGAAGTGGGTATCGCGTGACGGCAGGACACTTGCCCGATGGGACATCACTCCCGACGGCGCGATGCAGGTGAAGGCTGGAACGGGCGACATCATGACGCGCGATGAGTTCGGCAGCTTCCAGCTGCATATCGAGTTCAAGATTCCCGAGATGCCCGGCGCCAGCGGACAGGGCAGGGGCAACAGTGGAGTGTACCTGCACGGTCTGTACGAGGTCCAGGTGCTGGACTCGTATCAGAACGAGACCTATGCAAAGGGCGGATGTGCTGCCATCTACGGCATCAAAGACCCGGACAAGAACATGGCGAAGCCACCCGGGCAGTGGCAGACTTACGACATCACCTTCATCGCGCCGAAGTTTGACGACAGCGGTAATGTAGTGGCGAAGCCGCGTGTGACCCTGCGCTGGAACGGCGAGATCGTGCACAACAACGTGGAGATACCCAACATCACCGCCGGGGGCATCGGTAGCCAGATGCGCACAAAGGGTCCCATCCTTCTGCAGGACCACGGCAATCCGGTGCAGTACCGCAACATCTGGGTCCGTCCGATCCAGGACTGAGATGCACAGCCTGTCCCGGAGGCTGGTGATAGCTTATCGGGGAGCCAGCGCGTACCTGCCGGAACACACGCTGGCGGCGTACGCGCTGGCAATTGGACAGCAGCTTCTGGAGCCGCCGTTGTGAGCGGCTGTGCGTGAAGTGTTTACCGATGTTCTATCCTGATAGCCAGATCTGTAGCAACCTCCGGCATCTCCAGACGCAACCCCTCGGAGCCGACCTGCACCTCCTCCGTGCGCGTCACTTTGCCCTCGTACGTGTCCCACCACTGCACGCGGTAACGCCCAGATGGAAATCCGGGGATGTGCAGGATGGTGGGCGGACCGGGCTCGGGCTTGCGCTTGACCACGTTCACCTGATACCACGTGTGCTGTGAGTGTTCGATATAGAGCAAGGAGGTGCGCTTGCCCTGCAGACCGAACAGACGCAATGGCGGTGCAGTCTGTTTCACCGCGTGCTCCAGCACGTAGGATACGAACACCCAGTCATTGCCGATGTTTTTCACCACCACCGTCTGCTTCCCCGCCGGGATGTCCACTACATACTCGCCGTTGTACTGTGCCAGTGTTTCCGTGTTCTGGGTGTCGTCGGGGTCGGGCATATCTTTGTCCAGCACGCGCTGACCGTTGCGCTCGGCGATCAGGTGCGCACCGCCATGCCCGGACGCGCCCGTCACAAAGATGCGCAGGCGCGTGGGGTGGGGCAGGTCGGTCGCGATAGTAAGAGGGTTGTGCTTATCGCGGTGGTTGCGCAAGCCGTGCAGAAGCCCGGCGACCTGTTCTCGGACGGTCACCGTGCCATCGCGACTGACTTGCACCGTGGTCGGTTTATTGGAGGGGTGGGGTTCCCATGAGGTGGGTCCATGTAGTATCAGGTCCTCATAGACGGGTGCGCGAGTAGGCTCTTTGAGTGTGAACGTGGCGCTGTGTATCCGCTGGAAGCCCTCTTTGGGGAAGTTCACGCCCTGAACGAAGCGACTCAGTGCGGTGAAGTGGTGGTACAGATCGTGTGGATGGATGTGGTTATCCCACCACCACAACATGCCTGTGCCCGCAGAGCCGTCCATGACGGTGCTCCAGATACCGCTGTGCAGGGCGATACCGGTAGGGTCCACACGGGCATCTTCGCCCATGGCGCCCGCACCGAATTCACCCACGAGGTGTGGCTTGCCGTAAGCTTCCTTCTTGCGATGGAAGAAGGTAAGTGCGGCAGAGACATCTCGCGAGCCGTAGTTATGCGTTTGGGAGAAATCTATCTGCGGCAGGCGGTCGATCACCTCACGCCCGTTAGAGTCCGCAAAGCTGGTGGTGATGAGGTGCTTCCATGGATCGAGCCGGCGCAGGTAGTCTGCCATTTCGCGATGCCACCGGGTGATAATCTCCAGATCATAGGCGTCGGGACCCACGATGTCCACCTCGTTCCAGAACTCCCAGCAGAGCACGTTGGTGCTCCAGCCGTACCGCGCCACCAGATAGCGCAGTTTGTTGCGGTAGGCACGCAGCATTTCGGGATTTGTCCAGAACTCAACGGGCTCTTTGAGGGGGCCGCCGTTCGCCGCGTTGTGTGGCGTCTCCTCCCAGTAGGGGAATCCGCCATACTGCCGCTTGCGTAGCTCGTTGAAGCTGTCGAAGCACACCATCACGTATTGTCCGTGCTGTCGTGCCAGATCGAGCACGTAGTCCAGTCTCCACGCATTGGCGAGGTCGATTTTGCCCACGCCGAATCGATCGCGCGGCTCATCCACGCGCTCCATGCCAAAGGTCACCCATGCCGGACCAAGCCATACGCGGAAATAGTTGGCGCCAGCCTGCCCGTAGCGCGGGAGCCAGTCGTCGTAGTCGTAGGTGCCGCGACTTCCTGCCCAGCACACGTTCGCGCCGATGGCAAGGTACGGCTCGCCGTTGTCGAACGCGAAGTAGCGCCTGTCGTCTTTGCTCAGGCGGACGAAGCCCGGGTTCTTTGAAGTGACGCAGGTGAACCCGATGGGGCTGGAGCGCACCGTCTTGCCTGTTCGGTCGCGCACGGTCACCACCACCTGATAGCGTCCAATTTCGGTGGGCGCGAAGCGGATGCGCCAGTCCGCGTCGCCTGCGGGGATCAGGCGTTCCTCACGCCCCTCCAGCCTGCGGGTATACGGTCGGTAGAAACAGCCGGGTACCTGCACCTTAGTCCCGCTGGGGGTGTTGAAGATGCCCTCAACGGTAATCTCATCCGGGTCGAAGGCGTTGCGATAGGTCGCCTGCAGGTTCAGGCGGAACTCGATTAGCTCGTAGCGCGGAACCTGCGTGCGGCTGGGCGTGACCGAGATGAGCTTCAGGGGACGGTTGTCCGAAATGGGCGGTTGACGATAATCCATGCTTCGCTCCTGTGCCATGCAGCTGCCCGTGAACACCAGGGCTGAGAACGCCAGCAGGACGTGCAGTGATCTCATCGTCCGTACTCCTCTACCCGATTTTCTGCAGAATGCTTTTCAGGTGGCGGACGAAGCGGGGCACTGCCTGCTCGGCAGGTTCGGTGTATTCGTATTCGATGGACACGTAGCCCCGATAGCCCGCTCTCTGCAGGATGCGCAGGGCGCGCTCGTAGTCGACCTCCACATGTTTGCCGTTGTTGCCGCGATAGTGGGTCTTGGCGTGGGTGGTCACCACGTAGGGCGCCAGTTGCTCGAACTGCGCGTAGATGTCGCCGCTGAAGTTGCCCAGGTCCAAGTTCAAACCGAACCACGGATGCTGTACCGCTCTCACGATGCGCAGGACCTGCTCGGCGGTGGCGGTGATGCCGTGATGGTTTTCCAGCGCGACCACCACGCCACGCTGTGCGCCGTACTCGATGACCTCGCGCAGGCAGTCCACCACCCAGCCGAACGCCTCGTCTTCCGTGTGTCCTTCGGGCACCGGTCCCGCAAAGACGCGGATGCACGGCGCGCCCAGCACGACGGCGTTGTCGATCCACTGTTTGGTCATCTCCACATGCTCGCGGCGTTTGGCGGGGTCTGCCTGCGCGAAGTTATTGCCCACCGCCGTGCCGGAGACATGCATTCCGTACTGGAAGCAGGTGCGTTTGATCTCGTTTAGCGTGGCTCGCTCGGTGTTGGGAAAGTAGTAGGCAGTCAGCTCCACGCCATCCAGACCCATGTCGGCGCAGGTGCGAATGAACTCCTGCAAGCTCATCTTGCGACTGGTCAGCAGGTCGCGATAGGAATAAGCACAACAGGCGAGACGCATGGCGATCCCTCCATGAACACTACGGGTTGGTTCTTTATTCCACCTGCAGGGCGTGCTGTCCTGCGTGCTAGGGCGAGGAAGGCTCAATGGCATCCTTCATGGCCAGACTGGCGTTATCGTGTATTTTTATGTTTTTTTCATACATTTCACCTGCAACCCCCCGTTTTGGTACGATTCTTGCAGTAACTATATGTAAGTACCTAAAAACGCGAGAAAGGAGTACCTCTCATGAACGCCGTGATTCCGCGTTATCGCACCGTGATGTGCATGGCGGTACTGGCAGCCGTAATGCTGGCGTCAGTGTCCGCACTTGCCGACGACCTGGCTCCACCGCCGTGGCGGGGCGCACCGGGAAGCACCTTCCAGCACTGGCGGTACGATCAGGACAACCCGCTTCCTGACGTGTGGAATAACCCCCACGGACAGCCGACGGAGACCACCCGGTCGAGCGCCCTCTAGCTGAACGACTATGGTGGACGTCAGGGAGTACTAAGCCTGGTCGATGGCTACGTGGATTGGTACATTCCCAACCACTTTGAACCGACTCTCCCCAAGTGGGTGCGGGTGCAGTTCACAGTGGATATCGCCCAGTTCAACTGGGCAGGCAATCCCACGGTCGGTCCGGTTACCCAGCTCGAGACCGACCCGGCGACCGGAATTACATGGTACCACCACTGGGCGGACTATGTCATCCCCTGTCAACCTTTCACTCTCTCCCTTCAGGGCACGGTGGCGATAGACCAGCTGGTAGTGGACACCGTGTGCGTGCCGGAACCGGGCACGATGCTGTTGTCCAGCATCGGTTTCGGGGTGGTCGGCGCCGCGTTGAGACGTCGGCGTAAGGCGTAAGTCTGTAAGCGACAGGGACGGTACGGAGACGTATCGTCCCGTCCTTTGCGCTTCTGGAGACTATCGCGCCGTCTGGGCACGATGGGGCATCACGCCCGCGGGCGCAACATGCGCCACCTGCACCAGCATCACACGCTGGCTATCGCGCCAGATACAGCGGTCTCTGCCCCAGTAGATGATGAAGATGTTGCGTCCGTCACCGGCACGTGCCCAGTGGTTTTCACCCGCGCCCGTGCAAAGGGCAACATACGCGCCCGGCTCCACCATCAGCTCTTCGCGGAACACATAGAGGCGGTCTGCCAGCAGGCGCGGGTCATCGCCGAAGAAGGATTCGTCGGTCACTGCCCAGCCGCGCAGGTTTTCGTATCGGAGGGATTGATTGCGGATAACCACAAACTCCCTGCGCGGATGTTCCCCCGTTTCCACTCCAATCACCCGAAACATGACTGTCCTCCTGCATGGAAAAAGGGGTTGCGAGGGTGCCGCCACCCTCGCAACCAATGTGGCAGCCCGGTATTAAGAGCAACCCGAAGTCGTGCCGCAGTTCAGGCATTTGTAGCAAGCGCCATTACGCACCATGATGGAGCCGCAGTCCGGACACGGTGGGGCGTCCGCCTGCAGCTGGAACACCAACTGCTCTGCCTCGCGCAACGTGCCAGCCGGTTCGCTCGCCTTCTCGGACAGATTGGTATGGTTCTCGATAGAGGCAACCTCCGCTACCGGCTGTTGCTCGGGCGGCAGGAACTTGAGCGCGAGCCACCGGAAGATGTAGTCCATGATGGACTTGGCGAAGCGGATTTGCGGGTTATTGGTCACGCCCGACGGCTCGAAGCGCATGTGCGCGAACTTGTTGACCAGCGTCTCGAGCGGCACGCCGTACTGCAGTGCCAGCGAGATGGCGGTGGCGAAGCTGTCCATCAGCCCCGACACTACTGAGCCTTCCTTGCTCATGGTGATGAAAATCTCGCCCGGCTTGCCGTCGGGATACAGCCCCACCGTGATATAGCCCTCGTGACCGCCCACGCTGAACTTGTGCGTGATGCTCTGGCGTTCATCAGGCAGTTTGCGGCGTACGGGGCGCGCTTCCACCGCCTGTTGCTTCTCCAGTTGCTCGCTGGTCTTCTTGGTGCTCAGCGGCTGAGTACGCTTGGAGCCGTCGCGGTAGATGGCTATGGCTTTCACGCCCAGCTTCCACGCCTGCACGTACGCCTCCATGATGTCTTCCACGGTGGCGTCGTTGGGCATGTTCACCGTTTTGGAGATGGCACCCGACAGGAAGGGCTGAACCGCGCCCATCATGCGGATGTGCCCAATATAGTGAATACTGCGCTGACCGTTAGCGGGCTTGAAGGCGCAGTCGAACACGGGCAGGTGTTCGGGTTTCAGGTGCGGTGCGCCCTCGATGGTGTCGGTGCGCTCGATGTAGCTCAGGATGTCTTCCACCTGCTCCTGCGAGTAGCCCAGCCGTTTCAACGCTTCGGGCACGGTGCGGTTGACGATTTTCATCATGCCGCCGCCCACCAGCGTCTTGTATTTGACCAGCGCGATGTCTGGCTCCACACCCGTGGTATCGCAGTCCATCATGAAGGCGATGGTGCCCGTTGGAGCCAGTACGGTGACCTGCGCGTTGCGGTAGCCGTACTGCTCGCCGAGCTGGAGCGCATCATCCCAGCACTGCTGTGCCGCGCGGAGCAGGTCGGGCGGGAGGGTCTCTTTCGCCTCGATCTTGTTCACATGCTCGCGGTGCATGCGAATCACATCCAGCATCGGCTCGCGGTTACGTGCGTAGCCGGGGAAGGGTCCGTTACAATCCCGCGCGATGATGGCGGATTGTCTGTACGCCTCTCCGGTCATGATGGCGGTGATGGCGGCGGCGTATGCCCGTCCGGCTTCGCTGTCGTAGGGCAGACCCCGTGCCATCAGCAGGGCGCCCAGATTGGCGTATCCCAGCCCCAGGGGACGGTAGCCGTGGCTGTTCTGCGTGATTTTGGGTGTGGGGTACGCAGCGTTGTCCACGAGAATCTCCTGCGCCGTGATCATGATGCGCACCGCGTGCCGGAACGTCTCGATGTCGAATTCCCCATCGGGTTTTCGAAACGCCATCAAATTGAGGCTTGACAGATTGCAGGCAGTATCATCGAGAAAGACAAATTCCGAGCATGGATTGCTGGCATAGATGCGGTCGGTGTTTTTGCACGTATGCCAGCGGTTGATGGTGTCGTCATACTGCAGTCCCGGATCACCGCAGATCCATGTGGCTTCGGCGATCTCGCGAAGCAGGTCGCGGGCGTTGTAGGTGTCGGCTACCTCACCGGTGGTGATGTAGCGCGTCTGCCACGGCAAGCCTTTGGTCGCCGCCTCCATAAAAGCATCCGAAACCCGCACCGAGTGGTTGGCGTTCTGGTAAGAGACGCTGTCGTATGCGCCTCCGGGCACATTGAAATTGCCATCGTAGCCTGCTTCGATAAGCGCCCATGCCTTCTTCTCCTCCTCCGCCTTGCAACGGATGAAGGCAAGGATGTCGGGGTGGTCGGCGTTCAGGATGACCATCTTGGCCGCTCGCCGGGTCTTGCCTCCGCTCTTGATGACGCCTGCAAACGCATCGAAACCGCGCATGAACGAGACGGGACCTGAAGCAGTTCCTCCACCCTGCAGGTGTTCCCGGGAGGAGCGCAGACGCGAGAAGTTGGTGCCCGTGCCGGAACCGTACTTGAACAGCATCCCTTCGGTCTTCGCAAGGTCGAGGATGCTTTCCATGCTATCCTGCACAGAGTTGATAAAGCACGCGCTGGCTTGCGGTCGCTCGCCCGGCACGCCGATGTTGAACCACACGGGGCTGTTGAAAGACGCCTTCTGCATCACCAGCAGATGGATAAGTTCCTTGTGGAAGGTGTCGGCATCTTCTTCGGTAGCGAAGTAGCCGTCTTTGCGTCCCCATTCCGCAATGGTGTCTGCCACGCGCGAGATGAGCTGGCGCACACTGCTTTCGCGCTGGGGGCTTCCTAACTGCCCTCGGAAATATTTGGATGCCACCACGTTGGTGGCGAGCTGGCTCCAGAACTCCGGTACTTCCACATCTTTCTGCTCGAAGATAACTTCGCCCCGTTCGCCGGTGATAGACGCGGTGCGGAGTTCCCAGCGAATCTCATCAAACGGATGCACTCCGGGGCGGGTGAAAAAACGCTCAAATCGCAGTCCCGGCGCAGATTTCTCGCGCACCGAAGCGGATACGTCCCCAGCCGGCGGAGACACCTCCTCGACGATCTCGAGCTCGAAGTGTTCCTTCGTCGGTTCCATCAAGCGCACTCCTTCCTTCGTGTGATGTCGGGTTCAGCGAGGCGTTATTTTTGCCGTCGCTGGCGCGTGAGCATGTTCACCAGCTCGCGGAACTGCGTGGCGTCTTCGAACTGGCGGTAGACGGAGGCGAAGCGGACGTATGCCACCTGGTCCAACTGCTTCAGCCGCTCCATCACCAGCTCGCCAATGTCCGAAGACCGTACCTCGCGATCTCCGCGATTGATGAGCACCTGCTCGATGTCGTTGGCAATCTCCTCGAGGGCGTCGATCGAGATGGGACGCTTCTCGCAGGCGACCTGCATTCCGCGCAGAACCTTGTTTCGGTCGAACGGTTCACGCCGTCCATCGTTCTTCACCACCATGAGCTTGAGCTCTTCGATCTCCTCGAAGGTGGTGAAGCGCCGTCCGCACGCGAGGCATTCGCGTCGCCGTTTGATCGCCTCTCCATCCCGAATCGGACGCGAGTCGAGCACCCTGTCCTCGGGGTGACCGCAGTATGGGCACTTCACGACTGTCCAACCCCCTTGCCGGCAATGGGGTATTGCCCAGATATTGGGCTACTCCAAATATAACATACTACATATAGGGGTGTCAAGAGATTCTTGGGGAGTTTTATGGAAATATTCCAAAAAAGTAGGGGCGACCCTTGTGGTCGCCCATGCATGGTGGTCGCCCGTGCACTTGTGGTCGCCCGCGCATGGTGGTCGCGCGTGCCGGTGTCGGTGTGTTCAGTTTCAGGCATTCGTAGGGGCGACCCTTGTGGTCGCCCATGCATGGTGGCCGTCGGTGCAGGATTTCGGCATGTTCGATTTCAGGCGTCCGTAGGGGCGACCCTTGTGGTCGCCCATGCATGGTGGTCGCCCATGCAGGATGCGTGGGCGGTCCCGATTCGTAGGGCAACCACGATTTGTGGGGCAACCATGATTCGTGGGGCAACCACAAGGGTTGCCCCTACCGGTGGGGATCGTGCAGGTGGCAATGGCGATTTGTGGGCGACCGCGATTTGTGGGCAACCACAAGGGTTGCCCCTACCGGTAATATTCGTGCAACCAAGTATCAGATTCGTCCACGCCGATACGTTGGGCGTTTTCACGGTCCAGCGCCCAGCGCAGGGGATTTGTCCAGATGTACTCGCGGATGCGGCGCAGGGCATGTTCGTTTCGGATGATGTGTTCGTAGTAGTTGCGTTGCCACAAGCGACGGTCAAAAGGAGGGTAAAGCTGAAGATTCACGCCACGAATGTATTCCATCGTGGTAATGGATTTGAATGCCCCCACAATCGCCCCCACGGTGGGATTTTGCCCACCCGTAGGGGCAGGGCTTGTCCCTGCCCGCGCTCCTGCCCGCGTGTCTGTGGTCACAGTATGTCCCCCTGTAGGGGCAGGGCTTGTCCCTGCCCGTGCCGACCCGTGCGGTTGGTCGTTTGTTCGTGAACATTGGGCGTTGTCCGCGGCAACGGCGTTTTCTGGGGCGACCACGTGTTCGTGGGCAACCACAAGGGTTGCCCCTACGGGGTGGGGATCCGTTTCATGAATGATAATGATGCCGTGCAGGTGATTGGGCATCACGACGTACGCTTCCAGTTCGATGTGCCGAAACCTGCTGGGCAGGTCGAGCCATGCAGATTCGATCATCTGCCCCGCCGTACTCTGGACCATTACGCCGTCCGCCACATCACCAAACAAGCACAGCCACCCCTGCGTGACGATGGTGATGAAATACGCGCCCGGCTGGCTGTAATCGTACCCGCGCAACCGAATAGAGCGGCGATGATGTTGTTCCGGGTCATATCTGCTCATTGGGAACCTCACAGGGTTCCGTGTTCAGCTCCATCCGCGCTGACTCCTCTTGACAAACGGCAGAGGTTCTGGTAAATTATATCGCGCGGGGTTCCCCGGTAGCTCAGTTGGCAGAGCGGGTGGCTGTTAACCACCAAGTCGCAGGTTCGAGTCCTGCCCGGGGAGCCATTTTTGTTCAGGTCACTTCATACATCTCATCCACGCTCACCAGCAACAGCTTGCCCCCTTCAGTCTGTGCCAGCTGGTGCAGTCGATCGGTGAAGCCGGAACGCGAGAACAGGATGAAGGTCATATCCTTCACCGGGCGCAGTTCTTCTTCAGCGAAGGCGACATCTCGTTGCAGGGCAACATAATCGGATACATCCACCGGTTGCACCGTCCATTTGCAGGAGCCTACCAGAACGCTACGGTTCTGCGCGTCTACGGCGACCACGTCGATTTCACGACCCTCTCTGCCCCACCATGCACCCACAGCCACTACCGGCAAATTCAACCTGTCCGCCTCCACAGCCCGCCAGATATACTGCCTGCACGCTCTTTCGAAGGCGGGTCGCGATACAAAGTGCGCCAGCTGTGGGGCGATCTGCTCGTGCCAGATCTGTTCTCCCATATCTCGTGCCACGAGGCTGGAATAGGGGTCGACAAACCGGTACCAGAAGTGCAGGTACTCATCCGCAAGAAAGTACAGCGAACGTCGTGAGCGAGGCTGGAAGCGTTCGGTTACCGGCACCTCGCGAGCCACCAATCCAAGCTGTTGAAGTTTGTCCAGCGCAACAGTAATGTCCTGCGCGGAATGTTTGCCAATAGCGTTTGCTATGTCGGAAGGGCGACGGTGTCCTATCGCTACCGCACGCAGGATGGAACTGTAAAGCAGGTCGCGGCGAAACTCTTCCCGAAGCAACCACTCTGGTTCTTCCGCCAGAAAAGTATGGCTGTGCAGAACGGTCAGCACCACGTTGTGTTCGAGGTCTTTTTCGGGATCAAACTGCTCCAGATAGAGCGGCATTCCTCCTAGAATAGCGTAAGCTTCCATTTTCCTTGGTGGGCTATAGTCAGGAAAGAAGAGCCCTGCGTCCGCGTAATCCATCGGTTCCAGCCTGAGCGAGCGGGTTCGCCGGTGGTAAAGCGGTGCCCCCATGTCCAGCACCTGTTTCTCCATAAAGGCGAGCGTGGACCCCAGTAGGAACAGCTTCAGGCGTTTGTTGTCTTTGTTTTCGTCCCACCAGTGCTGAAGCACACTTAAGAGCGAGGGATCTGCTTCAACCAGGTAGGGCAGCTCATCAATTACCAGAACCACTGGTCTGCTATGAGCCTCCGTCAGGTGTACGAGGTATTCCAAAAAGCTTTCAATGGTGGGAAAGGTCGGGGGAACATACCCTGCAGGATAAGCTTGCGCTACCGCATCGCGTAGCGCCGCCAGCTGCAGGGGCAGGGTCCGCCGGGTGGCGCGGTAGTAGATGGCGCGATAATCTCCCTGCCGCAGGGCATGCTGGACCAACGCACTTTTGCCCACCCCGCGCCTGCCGTACAGGATGACCAGCTCAGCCTGCGACGAGCGAACGGATTCGTGAATCAGGTGCAGTTCGCGTTGACGATTCAGAAATGTTCGGCGTATCATATCTGATTAGTATAATCGTGTTTATACTAATCATCATTATACTGTTGCATGGACATGGTGTCAAGCCTCGGGAAGGATGTGTGAAAACTTTGCTGGGGGCGGCTGGAGAAGCTTTGCCAGACTCATCACCTGGAGCCCAAAACGCCAGCGAGCCTTTCGAATCCCTGCCTGCCCCTACTTCAGCGGAAATGCCAGCACCTTGCCGTTTTCTGATACTGCCACCACCACATCGTCTGCCGATAGCCCCGAGATGCTGGGTGAGCGTACAAACGACTCACCGTTGTTACTGCCGTCGTACAGGTAGAACTCCTGCGGGTTGTCGGCATTGATGGCGTAAAACCTGCCAGTGTCGCTGCCGATGTAGATGTACGGCGTGCTGTTTCCGCTCTTGCGTACGACGATGGGCATTCCGAGGAACTTGCCCGCGTCACGCGGCTGGATGGGGTAGCCTGTGCGTGCCTGTCCCGTCTCCGCGTGCACGGCATGAATCTTCCCGTCTACTGTGCCGAAGTACACCACCTTCGCTACCCAGTCGAAGAAGGGGCTGCCCACGACGGGCGAACTGGCGTCGTACAGCCAGCGCAGATGGGGTACCGACGGGTCCGGCGTAGCGTTGAAGGCATAGAACAGTCCGTTCTGCCCGCCGATAAAGAGCGTGTTGCTCGCCAGGTCTATCCACGGCGAGCTGGTCACCGGTGTGTCGGGAGAAATAGCCTCCGACCACACGCCCGCCAGATCGCTGGAGCGGAAGCACACCACGTATCCGTTGCCGGTTCCTGCCCACAGGTGGGTGGTGCCGGGAGCGGACGGTGTGGACGAGAACTCGCTGCCCCACTGACTGGAGGTTGCCACCAGCATCCCGTTGGCATCGAAGGCGCGGATGCGTCCGTCCTGTGCTGGCACGAACAGTATCCCGTTCTGCATCACCGGCGACGCTTTGATGCTAACGCCGCTCGCCACGGTACGGGTTCCCTGCACCGTTCCGGAGTTAAGGTCAATGACCTGCACGCGCCCATCAGCCGTGGGTGCGTAGAGCGTGCTTCCCTGCGCAGATACTCGCCCTGACATCGGCGAAGCGAGGCTGACAGGTGAGTCCCATACCTGAGTACCCGCGTTCTGCCCCTTGACCCAGTAGGCGACCAGCTGTCCGCTACTGGAGCCGACGATAGCCCGCCCGCCGGTGATGGTAACGTCCCCGCTGGCGCTGCCGGGCAAGGTCGCTGTCCAGAGCGGGTTGAACGGATTGACCACATCCGCGAGCAGGTTGTTCAGTGCGAATTTCTGATTGTCGAAGTTCGAAGTCACGCGGAAGGGAATCTGATAAACGTCGCTCGATGTCACAGTCCCGCTGGGCGCGGTGACCACCACAAAGAACTTGTATTCCTGTCCCATCTGGAGCGATGGCGTCCGGTCGATGACCGTGTTCTCATTGCTGTCCCGTTGCCCGTTTCTGTTGGTGTCTTCGACAAACGCCGCCTGCCATCCGCTGGGAAGCATGTCGGTGCTGAGCTGGTAGCGGTCGTCGCCGTTGCCTGTATTTTTGACCGTAACAGGGAAACTGTAGGAACTACCGGGATTGAGCGTCGCGCTCTGCGCACCGAGCGTGACCTCGACACCTGCTACCTGCGCCACCGTTAGCGTGACCGTGTTGGATGTGGCATTGTACGAGTTATTATTCGCGTCCAGATAGCTTGCCGTCGCTTGAAGCGGTATCTGCGTGCCTGCGGGCGTCATCTGTGCGAAACCCGCAGTTTGCAGCACGAAAACAATAGCGATATTCAGCCATACACCGCGGAGGGTTTTCATCGCTGGCTCCTCGTTCTGGATGGTTGTCACTGCGGTTGTTCCATGTGCCGGGAAAGACACTGGCAGGTATTGTTGGCAGAGTGATGGCGAACCGGTATTCCTGCGGGTGGCAGGAATACGGGTATCGGAGGCGAAGCATGGAGTGCATCGGTGTGTTGAAGGAGGATCGCGATGAATCTCCTGATGGTGGGCGTTCTCTGTATGGTGTTACCGACCATCCAGACGATCCCGCTGGCGCAGAAGGCGCAGAGGTTCGAGGAGGATGTGCTGAGAAAGCACTGGCTGAACGGTTTATACATCGCTCAGATCGAGGTGCCACCGGCAGATCAGCGCGGCAACCATACCACCGAGGGCGGGTCGGACGTGGCGCACAGCGTCAACTGGACGTGCTACTACCTCTCCGGTGAGATCCACGGCTACCTGCTGACCCGCGACCCCGCGGTGCGCGAGCACTGCCGGAGAATTTTGCAGGGACTTCTCAGCCTTACGCGCATTTCGGGCATCCGCGGCTTTGTAGCGCGGGGCTACGTGCAGGGCAGGGGCGAAACGCGCGAGGAGCGGCTTAACCCACACAATGCGCACCTGTGGCATCAGGGCGTGCCGCCCTACGAAGAGTATCGCTGGAGGGGAAGCCCCAGTCACCATACTTACAGCAGTATCGCGCACGCCATCGGGCTCTACGGCGAGCTGCTGGCGGACGCGGAGGAGAGACAGCAATGTGCGGAAGCCATCGAAGCGATTGTCGACTACTGGCTCGACCGGGATTACACCGTGCACGACGAGTACGGGAACGTCTCCGATACCATTCTCGGCTTGACCGACGGGCGCACGCCCAGCCTGAACGTAGTGATGGCGCTGTCCGCTCTGCGTATCGCCGAGCATCTGACGGGAAAGGCAAAGTTCCGCGACGCCTTCGAGCGGCTGGCGAAGCAATACGGCGTGCGCGGATACACGGGGCGGGTGCTGGGCGTGGAAAGCTTCGACGACGCAAACCATGTGTACCATCATCTGGAAGTGCTGATGCGCATCGAGAAGGACGAAGCGATGCGCGCCTTCTATCGCCACGTCGCGATGCAGATGTGGCAGGCGCACTCCCGTGATCGATGTCCGCTGTACACTTACATCCACTTCGCACTCTTCCCCGACACACCGGGCAAAGAGGACGCGCTGGCAGGTGCGCGATGGACGCTTCAGCACTATCCGGTGGACAAAGTGTTCCGTCCCCGCATGAACAGCCTGCGCACCGACATCGCGATCAGGGACGGGCGGGCGGTGGAGCCATTGCCTCTTGACGAGTCCCCCCGCGATAACGAGTTCCAGTGGAAGGGAGACCCGTATGCGCTGGATGGCTGGCTCAGCCGTCCGATTATCGACGTTGCGGTTGCGCTGGAGGACGAGCAGGTGTGGTTTGCTCTAGAGGAAAACGGCACCATCTACCGCACGCGCGATGCGGGTAGAGCCTGGCGCAAACTGGAGGTACTGCCGCCTGAGCCTGCGCACCTGATCGCGGCGGGCAAGAGAGTGGGTCATTTGTACGCGGCGGCGGGAAGCGCGCTGTACCAGACGTTAGACGGCGGGAGAACGTGGAAACGGTTGCCTCTGCCCGCACACAGTGGCAGGATTCAGCAGGTATTCGTCTCCCGGCAAAACCCCAACAGGTTGATAGTGATTGCGCAGGATGGGGTTTACCGGAGCAGAGACGATGGAGAGGAATGGATCGGACACCGCTGGGACTGTCTCACCGACGATGTGCCGCCAGCTCGAGGGCGTCTGTTCGCTGTGTCGGAAGGGGAGCCGATGTTCGTGCTGGCACTGCTGGACGGAGTGCTGTGGCGCAGACGGCTATCCGATGGTCAGTGGGAGAAGGGCGCGCAGGTCGGGGTGGGGGATGACGCTCCACCTCTCCCGGTGCTGGTTGCCGATCCTCGCCACAGCGGACGGCTGTATACCGCGTTCCGGGTGAACTACGGCGCCTTCCGCGGAACCGTATTGTGCCGAAGCGACGACGCCGGTAAAACGCACTCGCATGAGGTAGCGACCATCTACCGGCGAATGCGTGAGGAAGGAGCTGAAGGGCTGATGCGCGACATCATCCCAGCCAACGTGCGCTCTCTGTATCTGGATGGCACGCTTTCGGATGTGCTGTGGGCGCTTAGCGATAGCGGGGTGATGCGTCTGGAGCCTGAGCTAAAGCGCTGGCAGGTCTTTCACGAAGGACTCGACATCCCGGTGGTGAATAGTCTCTTCGTGCCCCAGGCGAGCCGCAGGCTGTTCTGCTCGACCCCTGCGGGGCTGTATTATCTGGAGCCGAATGGCACGCGCTGGCAAAGTGCTAACCTGGTGCTCATCTTCGAGGACAATACGGTGCGCGAGGTGGGCAGTGCCGACTATCTTGAGGCTTACTGGCGCGGACGCTATCACGGCTTTCTGGGTCCAGACGAATAAGGAGGACATACGGTGCGGACGATGAACCTGTTGCCTTTCCCCTGGCGGAGCGTGCGCCTCGCGGCGGTTCTGATGCTGGTGGCGATGTGCACGGGCGTTTTCGCTTTCTCCGGTGAGGATATTCTTCTCGGAAATCCGTGGTACCATCAGGTGCTAACAGAGCGTGCGGCGAGAGCCTGCGGCTTCACCGAGCAGGCGGCGGACACGCTGAAGTGGCACGCTGATTACATCGACTCCTACGCCTACAACCCGCTCTGGTGGGCGCGGGGTGGGGTCGATCGCCTGAAGGTGTCCCTGGCAACCTACGATGAGCTCGCGAAACTACACTTCGATGACCTGTTCAGCACCGCGCAGGTGGAAGCGAACTGGCGTCGGATACTGGCAGGCACACTGCTTGGCTTGTTGTGGGCAAAAGAGAACAATGATGTCTCTGCCGCCCAGAATATCCTGGGGGTCTCTCTGCACGCGGTTCAGGACTTCTACGCGCACTCGAACTGGGTGGACGACCCCGGGCGTCGCAACCGCACGTGGTTCGAGGTGCCGCCAGAAGAACGAAGTCGTATGAGTTTGTGGACAGGCTACTACGAGCAGCCAGCGCAGAGAGGCATCAAACCGCACGGCAAAATCGAGCCTGCTGCTACCATCCTGAACATGTCCGGCGTGTCGGACGTGATGCCACTGGTGTGTTCGCCGTTTTCGCCCCTCAGCAATAGCGGGCTCTGCGAGCAGTGGAAGAATGTACGCGACGGCGTGGCGGTTCAGCCGCAGATCCTGGGTGTGCGCGTGCCCGATAACGTTGCGTACCTCGCGCCGCCTGGCATCGCGCTGGACAGTCGCTGGGTGGCGAACATCGCCGTGCAGGTACGTGGCGTGACCGATGTGACCGGCGAGCAGTTGTTCGAGACGGCTCTGGCGCTGGCGGAGCGCACGTCCGTGCAGTGGCTGCAGATTCTGGAAGCGCAAATGAACGCACTGGGAGCAGGGGAGTTCTGGCAGAGGGTCAAGAGCACTGGTTATCCGCTCGCCCAGCGCACCCGGCAGTATGAGATCTACAACTGTCTGCCTTACACCTTCTTGAGTGCAGGGCAGTATCCGACACTGGCATTCCGTCCTGCCGGAGACAACCAGTGGTTCTTGCGCCTGCGCCTCAAGACGGGCTCGCAGATGGGCGCGGGTACCGATGCCGACATCGTGCTGGAAGCGGCGCGACAGAGGTTCCTGCTGGACTACATGCCGCGCGCCAACCCCGTGCTCGCAGTGAATGACTTCGAAGCGGGCGATGATATGGCTTATGTGGTCGGCCCGTTCCCTAACCTGCCCGACACCATCACCCTGCACAACAACGCGGCAACGGGTTGGGATGTGGTCAAGTCGTTGGGCGAGACCTTCAAGCGGGGCGTGGAAGCAGTGGTCTCCAATGCACGCACCTTCCTGCTCAGCCTGATCGGGGGCAATGCCGACCATGTAGCGACGAACAAGAAAATCTGGACGGCGGATGAGCTGGCGGGAATCGGTACGGGTGCGTCGGAGTTCTCGGTGTATCTCGACGGTGGCGGCGAGGGCAAGTATACCGTATACGGCACGATCCGTAAGGTGCGCGAGGGAACCGGCGCAAGCGGCGACTGGACGGAGTATCAGGTGACTCTCGCGCGCCTCCACTGCAATGCGGAGTCGAAATGGGACCGCGGCAGCGACTCCGATGAGCCGTTTGTGCTTGCTCTGCTGGTACCACTGCCGGGCGACATCCAGAAACATCGCGCCGGTCCATTCGACGACGTGGACAAGGGCGAGTCGCGCAACATCAGGCATACGTTCAACACCGTGCGGATCCCGAAAGGTTCGGGAATGCTGAGTCTGGCGCTGTCGCTGTGGGAGAGCGACGACGAAAGCGCATCTGACCGCAACCACCTGCTGGACAAGTTTGCGGGCGAGACGGACAAAGCCACCGGTGTGCCCCGCCGAGGCTTTCTGGATACACTCGGTGCGGCTATCGCGGCGGACTGGCGCCCCACCCACATCGAGGTGTACGCCTTTTCGCGGGTGCAGGTGCTGCGAAGTGGTAAGGTGCTGGACCGTCCGATCAACCAGTGGGTGAAGGCGGGTGAGCGAGTGACGTTCCGTCTCAACCCCGCAGGCATGCGCAACTGGCGAATTCAGCCGTCCGATCTGCAACGCCTGCCCCGCTGAGGTGATGCTGGAGGGCGACGCAGACGGTTTATCATCCCAATCGTAATCGCCGCCTTGAGCTCAGCCCGATAGTGTTTCGCAGGATACGCGGGGGCTATGAGGGTGTTTAGAATCTCCCTCTATGCCTGTGTCATCGCGAAGGGCAACGCGACGAAGCAGTGCCCCTCGCCGATCGTGTCATTGCGAGGAGCGAAGCGACGAAGCAATCCCCTCCACCTTCCACGAACCGCAGGGAACTGCTTCGCCTTCTAGCGGAGGCTCGCAACGACACAGTAATTGTCACCCTGAGCGCAAGCGAAGGGTCTCAGCCATGTAAGAAAAACGAGATGCTTCGGCTAAAGCCTCAGGATGACACGGAGACTGGAGGACGGGGCTCCATCCGAGCCTGCGATGCCGTGCAACGGCTCACCGGGAAGTTCGCCCTCCAGGTACCCATGGTACCTGTTTTTCAAACACCCTGGCGGGGGCTATTGACTCGGCTGTGTAGCTTCGGTTAAACTTCTACTAACCTGTAACGTTTCAGTGGGCGACAGATGGAGGAGGTTCTGAAGCAATGGATGAAGAGCGCGACGAGCGACCCGACGGCTTCGTAGAGGAGGTAGACACTTCGCGTCGGAAGTTCCTGCGGAATCTGGGCGTCAGCGCAGCGCTGGCGAGCCTGCTCTCATCGGGGGCGGTGCTGGAGGAGCGCCGTGCAAAGAAGGCGCAGGCAGAGACCCTGCAATCGCCATCGGCAGGCGGTGACGCCATCCTGCGAGGCAAGGTGCGCATCACGCTGAACGTGAACGGCGTCAACCGAACGCTGGAAGTAGAACCGCGCGTGACCCTGCTGGACGCTTTGCGTGACGAGCTGAGCCTGACCGGCACCAAGCGGGTGTGTGACCGCGGTAGCTGCGGTGCCTGCACGGTGTTGCTGGACGGCAAGCCGGTGTACTCGTGCTCGGTGCTGGCGGCGGACGCGCAGGGCAGGAGGATCGAAACGATAGAAAGCCTGGCACAGGGCGAGCAGTTGCATCCGCTTCAACAGGCATTCGTCGAGCATGACGCCTTGATGTGTGGTTTCTGCACTCCGGGCTTCATCATGTCGTTGAAGGCACTGATGGACAAAGTGCCTCAGCCCACGCTGGAACAGGTGAAACAGGCGTGCGCGGGCAACATCTGCCGCTGTGGAACCTACAACCGCATCTTCGAAGCTGCGATGGACGCCGCACAGCGCATGAGGAGGGGAGGATAACGCCATGCCACAGCAGAAAACCAAGCGCATCAAAACCACCATCACCGTCAACGGCGAGACGCAGGAAGTCGAGATCGAGGTTCCGGACATCGAGGCGCAATGGGGCGACCCTGCCAACATGCGCTGGCTGGGCAAGCGCATCCCTCGAGTGGAAGGCGCAGATAAGGTTACGGGCAGGGCGAAGTATACCTACGATATTCAGCTACCGGGAATGCTGTACGGGAAGATTCTGCGCTCGCCGTATCCGCATGCTCGCATCCGTTCCATCGACGCCTCTGAGGCAGAGAAGATGCCCGGCGTGAAGGCGGTGATTACCGACCTCACCCGCGAGGTGAACTACGTGGGCGAGGAGGTCGCCGCGGTGGCAGCCACCTCCGAGCAGATCGCCCGCGACGCGCTGAAACGCATCAAGATCGACTGGGAACCCCTCCCGTTCGTGGTGGACCCGGAAACCGCTCGTGAACCAAGCGCGCCGCGAGTCACTCCGCAGGGCAACGTGCGCGGCGGCAACCCGCGGGAGCGCGGGGATGTAGACTCCGCGTTTTCCCGCAGTGATGTGGTGGTGCATGAAGCCACCTACAGTGTGCCCGCTCGTTCGCACTGCTGTCTGGAACCGCACGGGCTGGTGTGCCAGTGGCAGGGCGACAAGCTCATCGCATGGGCATCTACACAGGGCATCTTCGCGGTGCGCGACGAGCTGGCAGGCGCGCTGGGCATTCCGCAGGGCAACGTGCGCGTCATCTGTGAGCACATGGGCGGCGGCTTCGGCAGTAAGTTCGGTGCCCGAGCGGAGGGCGTCATCTGCGCCCGGCTGGCGAAGATGGCAGGCGCTCCGGTGAAGCTGATGCTGGAGCGGGAGGAAGAGCAACTCGCCACGGGCTACGGTCCCGGCGTAACGGCAAAGGTCAAAATCGCCGCCACGCGCGACGGACAGCTCATCGCATGGGAGAGCGAAACCTACGGAACAGGCGGCGTGTGGGGAGGCGCAGGTATTCCTCTGCCCTACATCTACCCGGTTCCCAACGTGCGCACACGGCATTACGACATCTCCACCAACATCGGCGCGTCGGCGGCTCTGCGTGCGCCCGGTCACCCGCAGGCGTCGTTCATTATGGAGTCGGCGATGGATGATCTGGCGCACAAGCTGGGCATCGACCCGCTGGAGTTCCGCATCAAGAACGACCCCAACCCGGTGCGACGGGCGGAATATCAGATTGGTGCAGAGCGCATCGGCTGGACGAGACGCAATCGCGTGCCCGGCGAGGGGCACGGCGTGATCCGGCGCGGAATCGGCGTGGCAAGCGCCATCTGGGGCGGAGGAGGAGGTGCCGGTAGCCGTCCCACGGTGCGCATCGCACCCGATGGCAGTGTGGAAGTGCGCCTCGGCACGCAGGACCTCGGCACTGGCACGCGCACCTACGTGGCGGCGATTGTGGCGGAGGAGCTGGGGCTGGACGTGAAGCAGGTGAAGGCGCTCATCGGCGATACCGACTATGGATACTCCGGTGGCAGTGGCGGAAGCACCACCACAGCGTCTGTGGCTCCTGCAGTGAAGATGGCGGCGATGGGCGCGAAGGAGCGACTGCTGGCGGCGGTGTCCCAGCACTTGCAGGTCAATCCCGCGAACATCGTGCTGGCGGATGGCAAAGTGGTTGCCCGCAACGGCAGCGAGCGGTCGCTGACGTGGAAACAGGCGTGCGCCCTGTTGGGCAAAGAGGGCATCGAGGTGCAGGGCGAGTGGAACCCGAACCTGCAGGGCAGTGGTGTCGCCGGTTGCCAGTTTGCTGAGGTAGAGGTGGACACCGAGACCGGCAAGGTGCGGGTGATCAAAATCGTTGCCGTGCAGGACTGCGGTCTCGTGATGAATCGGCTCGGAGTGGAGAGCCAGGTGTACGGCGGCGTGATTCAAGGGCTGGCGATGGCTCTGCATGAACAGCGGCTGTACGACCAGCAAACCGGCAGAATGCTCAATGCTAATCTGGAGGAGTACAAACTGCCCGGCTCGCTGGACATGCCAGAGATCGACGTGGTGGTTTACGACAATCCGACTGGCAAGGTGTCGGGAGTCGGTGAGCCGCCAGTCATCCCAACTGCAGGTGCAATCGCCAACGCGGTGTTCAACGCGATAGGCAAGCGCATCCATTCCTTGCCGATAACGCCTGCCAAAGTGCTGGAAGCGCTGGGCAAAGTGTAGGAGGGACAGAAGATGAAAGCGTTCATATACCATCAGCCGAAGTCAGTAGCGGACGCGGTGCGCCTGCTAACGCAGGGCAGCACGATGGCGATAGCCGGCGGGCAAGACCTTCTGGGGGCGATGAAGGACGGCTTATTCGAGCCGGAACATCTGGTGAACCTGAAGAACCTGCCCGGCTTGCGCGAGATTCGAGAGACCAGCGCAGGCTTGCAGATCGGCGCACTGGTTACCCTGTCCGAGATAGCCGAGCATCCGGTGATTCGTCGCGACTACACCTGTCTGGCGGAGTCAGCGGAGTCGGTTGCCACTCTGCAGATTCGCAACGTGGGTACGCTTGGCGGAAACCTGTGCCAGCGTCCGCGCTGTTGGTACTTCCGCGACCCGCACGTGCATTGTCTGAAAAAGGGCGGTGACCAGTGCTATGCGGTGCGCGGGGATAACCGCTACCACGCCATCATCAGCCCCGGTCCCTGCTACATCGTGCATCCCAGCGATTGTGCGCCCGCCTTGCTGGCGCTCGGCGCGTCGGTGACCATCGCCGGAGCGCGGGGAGCTCGCAACGTCGCGCTGAAGAACTTCTTCCAGATGCCCGACAAGAACCTGCGTCATGAGAACATCCTGCAACCCGGCGAGGTCATCACGCAGGTCACCATCCCCAAACCGAAGGCGGGCACACGCAGTACCTACCTGAAGGTTCGCGAGAAAGATTCGTTTGACTGGGCGCTGGTGTCGGCGGCGGTGGTGCTTCAGATGTCGGGTGGAGTGTGCCGCGCGGCGGCGGTGGTGCTGGGCGGTGTCGCGCCCGTGCCCTACGACAGCGCAGAGGCGGCGAAGGCGCTGGTGGGCAAGGCAATCAACCAGCAGACTGCAGAGTCGGCAGGCAAAGCCGCCGTCGCCAATGCCACCCCACTGGAGATGAACGCCTACAAAGTGCCGCTGGCGGAAGCGGTGGTCAAACGAGCGGTGCTGTCAGCGGCAGGCATCACCGGCTGACCTGACCCGGCACATCTCGGATGACGGCTCGGCAGGAGGGAAACCTGCTGAGCCTTTTGTCTTTGCTCTGGGTTTATCTTGCGCAGGAACCCGCCGACCCTGCTCGCGAATCCTTGCTGTGAGAACGCTTCTGAAGGAGAGAACAGATGGCAGAGAAGGTCACACTGGCGTTTGTGGGATGCGGCGGAATCGCCGGGGCGCATCGGGAAGGATTGAGGAAGCTCTGGGAAGCGGGACTGCGCGATTTCGAGGTGATTGCCACCTGCGACATCGACCGCGCCCGCGCCGAGCGCATGGCAGACCAGATTGCCGAGTTTCAGGGCAGGCGCCCCACACCCTATCAGCAGCTGGAGGACATGCTGAACGCTGAAAAAGGACTGCAGGCGGTGGACATCTGTTCCGTTCACCGCAATCACCATACGCTTGCCATCGCCTGTTTCGAGGCGGGGAAGCACGTGACTATCGAGAAACCGCTCGCGCTCACGCTGAAGGCGGGTCGGCTGATGCTCGCCGCTGCGGAGAAGGCGGGAACGGTGTTTCAGGTGGCGGAGAACTACCGGCGTGACCCGGCGCATCGCGCCATCCACTGGGCGGTACGTCAGGGCGACATCGGCGAGATACGCATGATATTCTGGCTGGACGTGGGCGAGCGGCTCTGGTACTGGACATGGCGCGAGCATCGCATGGATGCGGGCGGCGGATGGGTGCTGGACGGCGGCGTGCATTTTGCCGACCTGTTCCGCTATCACGTGGGCGAGGTGGATACGGTCGCCGCGCGCTCACACGCCTTCCATCCCTATCGCTACGGCAAGCCCGAAACGCTGGAAGACCCCATTCCGGTAGACGTGGAGGATACGGTGATGGCGACCCTCACCTTCGAGAACGGCGCGATGGGGCAGTGGACATCGGTATCCTCCGCGCCGGGTAAGGGGTTCAGCCAGCGCGTGCTGTACGGCGAACACGGCTCCATCGACTTCCACAGCGGACTGAAGACCCGTTCCGGGCGCGAGGAGACCATCCAGCAGATGGTGGAACGCTTCCGCAAAGCCATCGGCGAGGAGGGGTGGGAACAGCTCTTCCCACACAACGTCACAGACACTTTCGCGACAGAACTGTGGGAGTTCGTGCAGGCAGTGCAGGGCAAAACGCAGGTGGAGATTACCGGTGTGGAGGGTTACAAGGACGAAGCCATCTGCATGGCGGTGTACGAGTCCAGCTGGCTCAACGGCAGCACCGTGGCGGTAGCAGACGTGGAAGCCGGCGCACTGGAGAATTATCAGCGCGACCTCGACGAATCGCTGGGACTGTAACCACGCATGGAGGGCGAATCTCTGCCCGAGCTGGCGTGACCAACAGACGGCTCACGCGGAGGTTCGCCCTCCAGGAGATGGGCGCTGATAATCTGGAGGGCGAGGCTCTGTCCGAGCCGATGAGAAAAACCTGACAACTTTGCCTGAGAAGGAAAGGGGGGGAACCAACCACTCTACTGGAACCCCGGTGGGCATGGGACAAGTTCCCATCTGCCTTCGTCCATAATGTCAAAGTGCCATCGGATGTGCCCTAGCGGAACAGGACGAACATCGGTGAACATCTGCCACGGAAGTCTGATGCCAAATACAGGCGAATCCTCAAGCCATCGATAGCAGGTAAACTCTGAGCGTGCGTGTTGTACCGACCCATCCTTGCGCAGGCGCAGTATCTTTCCCCGCATCTGTTGAGCAGACCGAACCTCGAAAATGTACTCTGCCTGAACTGGCTCCCCATGCATTAGGCAAACCATCAACCCGTGATTCGGGTCTGCCTCGCGCAAACGCTCTAGATAATCCACGATCTGGGAATCCTCGCGAACCTCACGATGGATAAAGAATTGGTCACCGACATAGAAGTAGCTCGTTTGTGTCCATGTTTCAGGGGGCATATCAGCGGGGTTTGGACCAAGACTGGCCGCCCCATAAGGGATGAAGTCGGCAGGACATTTTAGAATGCGCTTGTCCGAGACGTAACTCCACAACTGCCGTTGCAGGTCTGGGAACGACTCGGAGTGATCGTCGTAGTAGTTCATCAGAGCGACGTGCAGCTGGCGGAGGTTGGAGATGCAGGTAGGTTCATAACCGCGTTTGCGAGCCTGTACTAACACTGGCAGAAGCAACATCACCAGCATCGCGATAATGGCTACTGCTACCACCAATTCCATCAAAGTAAGTCCATGACGACGCATTTTGTATCTCCCCTATCGTGGAACACTTCTGGTGTTACTCTGTCGCGATTCATCAAGCCACCCTTCCAGCCAGCGTCTCCAGAGTGGTATCAGCATGAGGGATGCGGCATGGGGAGCAAACCAGACCACCAGCAGTATCAGTCTCCCTGTATCCAGCCAATATTCAGCGCTAAACATCACGCCTAAGCGGTGAAAATCGGCGGTGATGCGATAACCCGTAGGGCGGTACCAGAGTACTTCATGCAAGAAGAGGAGCAGCAGGCAAGGCAATACCATCATCTGCCGCCTGCTGGTCTGCTCCATGTATGCCCAGGTTATGCCAAAAAGCCCGCCCCATATCAGGTATGGTAGCCATCCCCACGGCGAAAAAAACATCATCACAGCCCACCATAGCGAACCAGGTGCAATCCCGCTGACCTCTCCCACAAGGTGCATCAGGACGGAGAGCAGGAATATGTAACCAAGCCTGCCTGCTCCGGCTGCTAGCACCCCACTGAGGTATGCTGCCATCAGCCCACTGCGTGGAGCCACCTAAGGACCTCCCGCCGGACAAGGCGTCTCGTCCGCACACGACGGATTCTGGGGCGGGCAATGGTCGAAATGCCGGTCACAGCACCTCACACGCGTCCAGTTATTGCATTCGTAGTGGATTACGCAATACTTACCATCGCTCATCCTGCAAAAACGAGCATGCCGGTCTCCCACCTCGTAGCTGTGCGGATTACCACTGAGGTCGCACGGTATGAGGACGTCGAGGCACCGAATAATGGTGCCAATAAGATGTTGGTCGTAGCAGCGGTCCTGGTAGTAACACCGTCGGGTTGCTTGTGGCATTAGCCGGACTAGAGTCCCTACGCTATCCCCCGAATGCGGGAAGACAATGTATGTCCCACACGTATCATGAAGTATGGGAGGCGCTTTGACTTTCGTTGCACCAAGTTCGGCGAGAGAACCGAGTGTGGTTGGTAGTGCTACCATGTTGGCTATCCACAGTGTGAGTAGCGTGCCAACAAGTGTTACCCTGCGTTTCGACATCTCTCTACTCCTCTCCTTTAGGCTTTTGTTGCAGGGACTACCCAGTTATCCGATTGCCCTCCAAATACTTATTCGATGCAACATGGCTCAAGCGAAACATTTTTAATGAGCGAGTGGGAAGAATTAGCCTCCGAACGGCAGGCAGGCTACTGTGTACCCCCCCGCTTCACGTACTCTGAAGTGTTTCCTCAGCCGTGCAATAGCACGGTGGTATAGCTGCCGCACTGACTGCGGTGTACAACCAAGCGCTTCTGCCACCTCTTCAAAATCCATGTTCTGCACGATATGCATCTGCACAACCCGCCGTTGTTTCGCTGAAAGCAGGTCCAAGCACTCGTGCAGGAAGGCGCTTTCTACGCAAGTGCTACATGTAGGATAGTCGGCTACTTCGTGGAGAGGCACAAACAGCGCACGTTCACGATACCGTCGGCGCAGGTGGTCTATTAGCACGGCTCGGCAGACACGGAAGAGGTGCAACGGCGACAGCTGGATATAGTCCTCGCCACGTTGATAGAGGTGCAGGCATACCTGCTGGCAGAGGTCTTCTGCATCGTCTACAGTACACCCCTGTCGGAGGAAGAAGCGCACTATCTGCTCACGGCGGGGCATGATGCTGTCACCGCAGACCCGGTGGCTTCATTATCGCAGGAATGTGTTCTGTTGTCAATGCGGTAGCAAAACTGTGTTGGCGCGATTTCTTACCACTTGTCTCGCGCAACCGCCGGTTTATCGCCTCCAATACCTCTTGGACAGGACGTTCCAGATAGGCGAGGTGGTCATGCTCGCCGTGGCGCCAGCTCACCGAATAATCTCAAACCGGTCCAGCAGGCTGTTGTTTTCGGTGCGGTAGCACTCCACCAGTAGCGAGCGGGCGGTGACGGTGACACGCAGGTACTGATAGCACTTCTCGCGTTTGGCGGTGAAGGCGGGTTTTTCGGGCGTCTGATCATAGAGCGACTTGCCTCCTCCACCGCTGGTGACGTAGATGACCCCGCCCCCTTTGCGATACTTTGACGGATGCCCTGAGGTGGGCTTCATACTGATGAGCGGATAGGTGCGCTCGTAGTTGTGGTGATGCCCCAGCAGGACAACGTCTGGTCGGTAGCGGTCGAACAGCTTTTCCAACACCGCGATACGGGCGCTGTCGTTCAGGCGATTCACGGTGGAGCTGTAGAGGGGGTGGTGCATGCACACGATAGCCCAGCGCACCGACGGGTCACGCCGAGCCTGTTGCAGCTCGTTCTCGAACCAGCGCAATTGCTCGGTATCGCGGTAATCCTGCGAGTTGAACATGATGAAGCGCGCCGAGCCGTACTCAAAGCGATAGTAAAGCTCTTTATGCGGGAGGACGAAGCGTGCAAGGTAGGTGGCGAATCGGATGCCTCGCTCGTCCTCATGGTTGCCCGGGCAGACCATCAGCGGCACTCGTGAGGCAAGCGGTTCGATCAGTTCGAACCACCGATCCCAGATGGGCTGGTTGCCGTTGGCGTACGAAAGGTCTCCCATAATCAGATGGAAGGCGGGCTGGTGCGCCAGCGCACGCCGAACATTCTGCTCGGCGGCGTCCGTCACCCCGTGGTCGGCGAAGGCGGTGAAGACGAATCGGTCGGGCGGACGCGCAGGCGCAGTGCGGAAGGTACGTATATCGCTCCAGCCCCTGCTCGCGTCACCCACGCGATAGGAGTAGGGCGTATCCGGCTTCAAGTTGCGCAGAGTTGCCTGATAGAGCGGTCCGGTCTCCTGTGCGTAGCGGATGCGCCGGGCGGTAGCCGACTCGGTCAACGCCCTGCCCTCTCCATACTGTACGATGGGGTGTGGCAGAGGCTGATCGCTCTGCCAGGTGATGCTCATGGTGGTTGCCGGGTCTTCGCTCCAGGACAGGTGTAGCTGTTTCATGGTAGTAGCACCTCCAGCCCTCTTTTTCTCCGGTAGTCTGCGCATACCTGCTATCCTATCGTGCTTTCGAGCCGTCTTTCAGAAAGGAAAAGCGCGAAGCCATGAGAATCGTAAAATCAGAAGGTGGGTTATGAGACTGGGCATTTTAGGAAGTTTGCTTTTCCTGACCGTGGGATGTGCGCATACTGAACCAGCGCGGGCGCCTGCGCTCGCGCGGGTGACGCCCATTATTGACCAGATTGCGCCTCCTTCCTACAGCGACGGCTACCAGTTCGCCAATGGCGGTTGTGCCGTGCAGAACGTGAACGGACAGGTGCCTGTGGTGGAAATCGACGGCAAACCGGCGCTGAAGATACAGATTACCGGCTCCGGCGGCAACTGGGGCATCGGGCTGGCTCGACGGGGATGGGTGCGCTGGTATCTGGATGACTACCTGCCGGACGGCGCGATGGAGTTCGAAGTGCGCGGAGAGAAGGGCGGGGAACAGTTGCGCATTGGCTTTGCAGACTCGGACAGGGACGGCTCCGGTCCGGATACCGACGTGAACGCGGTGGTGCCCATCTCGCGCTACGCGAAGGTGTCCACACAGTGGCAGAAGGTGCGCATTCCCATCGCGGACCTGAGGCGGGAATCGCCGGAGGTGGAGCTGACAGACTGCATCAAGGTGGTGTTGTTCAACGACGGCGAACCACAGCCGATGACGGTCTACCTTCGCCAGGTGCGGTTCGTCACCACGTCGCCCGAACACGAGCATCCGCCCATCAGGGTGAACCAGCTCGGCTACCTGCCTGAGAGGAAAAAGATAGCGAAAATCAGCGCGCCGGTGAAGAGGTTCCGAGTGGTGAACGTGCAAAATGGGCAGGTCGTGTATGAGGGAGAGACCCGGCTGGTGAAAGAGAATGACCGGGTTTCTGGCGATACAGTCGTTGAGGCGGACTTCACCGCGGTACGCACGCCCGGCAGGTATCGAGTGGAGGCAGAGGGGCTGGAGCCATCGCCGCCGTTTGAAATCCGGCAGGGTATTTACGACCGACTGTTCGTAGACGCCATGCGATTCTACTACCTTCAGCGGTGCAATACCGAACTGACGAAAGAACACGCTGGCGAGTTCGCGCGTCCCGCCTGTCATCTGGGTGACCGTCGTGCGGTGACGCGGGAAGGCGGAGACCCGCGGGATGTGACCGGCGGCTGGCATGATGCCGGCGACCACAACAAATACCCGCCATGGGTGCGCCACGCGCTCTTTTTCATGCTCGATCTGTACGACCTGAAGCCGGAGGCGTTTACGGACGGGCAATTGAACATTCCCGAATCGGGTAACGGTGTACCCGATATACTGGACGAAGCGGCGTGGGAGCTGGACTGGCTGTTGAAGATGCAGATTCGCACGGGCGAGCAGGCGGGCGCCGTGTACGACAGGATTCACGAGCACGCCGCGCCGCGAAACCCGAATGCTGAGTGGCTTCAGGAGGAACGTCGCCTCTTGCCACCGACCGACGAGGCCACAGCGGTCTGCGCAGCGGTATGGGCACGTGCCGCAGGCACGTTCTCGACTATCCCTGCTCTGCGTCCGAAAGCACAGCGCTACCTGGAGGCGGCCGAGCTGGCATGGAAACGATTGGTAGCGAACCGTGCCAGACCGGAGTATCTTCTCACTGCTGGCGCGCCGTTGTGGGACGCAACCGGCAAAGATGAGTATCGCGACGCCGCCGAAGAGGCTCTGGACAGGGTGATGCAGGAAGGCGCGACGCCCGTTCCCGACAAACTGATGTGGGGAATCTACGACTGTTCGGTGGCGAGGCTGGCGGTTTCCAAACGCGACAGCAAAGGGCTGAGGGACAAGGCGAGGAAGCTCTGGCTGGAGCTGGCTGACCGCGCGGTACAGGCATGGCGCGAGGACGCTTACTCGGTGCCGCTGTGGAGCAGTGACCACTACTGCTGGAGTTCCAACCAGGTCATCAGCAAGATGGGCTACTACACGCTCATTGCTCATCAGTTTGCCCCGAAGGAAGAATACGTTCAGCTGGCGGAAGATGCACTGCACTACCTGTTGGGGCGAAACGCTGTTGCGACCAGTATGGTGACGGGTTACGGAACGCGCGTCACGGAAATATATCATGGCATCTTCGGCAAGTCGGCATCCGCGCGCCTGCCGACCCCGCCCGGATTTGTGCCGGGTGGAGTGAACCAGTGGGAGTCACGAGGCATCAGTGCATATCCCGCGCGACATTTTCGCCCCGATCCCAACAACTGGACGCTCACGGAGCCGGCTATTTACTACAATGCCCCGCTGGTCTTCCTGTCGGGGTACTTCTCGGCAGTTCAACGCTGAACAGGAGGTTTGGAGTATGCAACGCAAACGAACGCTTTCTCGGAGGCAGTTCCTGCGCACGACCGGCGCTGCAATGATTACCGCCAGTGCGCTCGGCTGGAACTACGCCTGGGCACAGGGAAGCGACCGCATCCGCGTGGGGCTTGTTGGTTGTGGAGGGCGAGGCACCGGCGCGGCGCGGGACGCTGTGAACGCAGCCGAAGGTGTAGAAATCTGGGCGCTGGCAGACCTGTTCCTCGACCGGCTGGAAAATTGTCGGAAGAATCTGGCAAACCTGGGCAACAAGGTGCAGGTGACCGACAGCCGGTGCTTCACGGGTTTCGACGCCTACAAACGCCTGCTGGACTCCGGTGTGGATTACGTCCTGCTCGCTACTCCGCCCGGATTCCGCCCCATCCATTTCAAGGCGGCAGTGGAGGCAGGTAAGCACGTGTTTATGGAGAAGCCGGTGGCGGTATGCCCTGCGGGTGTGCGCATGGTTATCGAGAGCGCGAAGCAGGCTGAGCAGAAGAAGCTCGGCGTGGTGGCAGGCACGCAGTACCGGCATCATCCCGGCTACATCGAAGCCATCCGGCGCATCCACGATGGCGCTATCGGCAAGGTGCTGGCGGCGTACGCCTACTATCTGACCGGCGCGTTGTGGAAGTGGGACCGCCAGCCGGGCATGAGCGACATCGAGTGGCAAATCCGCAACTGGCTGTACTTCACCTGGCTCTCCGGCGACCACATTGTGGAGCAGTTTGTGCACAACATCGACGTGATGAACTGGGTCATGGGGTCGCCGCCGGAGCGGTGTATCGGCATGGGCGGGCGACAGGTGCGCACCGATCCGGCGTACGGGCACATCTACGACCACTTCGCCATCGAATACGTCTATCCGAACGGGGCGCGCGTCACCGCCATGTGCCGTCAGATGGACGGCTGTCTCAACCGGGTGACCAATCAGGTCATCGGTTCGGAGGGGCAGGCGAAGCTGGAAGGCTTTGATACCTTCTGGGTGCGTGGTAAAGAGAACTGGCGCTGGGAAGGACGCGCTAACCCGTACGTGCAGGAGCACGCTGACCTGATCGCCAGTGTGCGCGCCGGGAAGCCTATCAATGAGGGCGTGCAGGTTGCTGAGAGTACGCTGACGGCGATCATGGGGCGCATGGCGGCGTACACCGGGCAGGAGGTCACGTGGGAGTTCGCGCTGAAGGAATCCAACCTGAACCTGGTGCGCGACGTGACCGCCTTCGGCGACATGCCGGTAGATGAGGTGGCTATGCCCGGCAAGACGCCACTGGTGTGAGAGAACCTAACCCCCTGTCCCCCTTCCCTGCGAGGGAAGGGGGCAATTCCTCTCCCCGCGTCGGGGAGAGGTCAGGAGAGGGGTGTGACAGGACAACCTAACCCCCTGTCCCCATTCCCTGCGAGGGAAGGGGACAATTCCTCTCCCCGCGTCGGGGAGAGGTCGGGAGAGGGGTCTAACATCCATAATGCAGAGGAGGTATTCACGATGCCGAAAAGCAGAACGAACAACAACATTACCCGTCGGGATTTCCTGAAGACCTCGCTCGGTGCGGGCACGGCGGTGCTGGCATCGGGTGTGCTGGGCTGGAACTACGCCTGGGCGCAGGGCAGTGACCGCATCCGCGTGGGTGTTATCGGATGCGGAGGGCGCGGTACGGGCGCCGCTCGCGATGCCGTCAACGCCGCGCCGAACGTGGAGATCTGGGCGCTGGGCGACCTGTTCCGGGACCGCGCCGAGGGTGCGTTCAACAGCCTGCAAGAGCTGGGTGACAAGTTCAAGGTCACCCGTGACCGTGTCTTCTGGGGCTTTGACAACTACCTGAAGGTCATCAACAGCGGCGTGGACATGGTTATCCTCGCCACTCCGCCCGGATTCCGCCCCATCCATTTCAAGGCGGCAGTGGAGGCAGGTAAGCACGTCTTCATGGAGAAGCCGGTAGCGGTGTGCCCTGCCGGGGTGCGCATGGTGGTGGAGGCGGCGAACCTGGCGAAGCAGAAGAAGCTGGGTGTGGTCGCGGGTACCCAGCGGCGCCATCAGACAGGCTATATCGAGACCATCAAGCGCATCCACGACGGTGCCATCGGCAAGATCGTAGCCGCACAGTGCTACTGGAATCAGGGCGGTCTGTGGAAATGGGATCGCCAGCCGGGCATGAGCGACATCGAGTGGCAGATCCGCAACTGGCTGTACTTCACCTGGCTCTCCGGCGACCACATCGTGGAACAGCACATCCACAATCTGGACGTGATTAACTGGGTACTGCAGGCGTATCCAGTGAAATGCATCGGCATGGGAGGCAGACAGGCACGCACCGATCCGGCGTACGGGCACATCTACGACCACTTCGCCATCGAGTATGAGTATCCCGGCGGCGTACGTGTGCTCAGCATGTGCCGTCAGATCGATGGATGCGTCAACCGCGTGGGCGAGTACGTCATCGGCACAGAGGGTGTGTCTGATCCTGCCGGCTGGATACGCGGGAAGGTGCAGTGGCGCAACGAGCGGGGCAACAACCCCTACGTGCAGGAGCACACCGACCTGATCAACAGCATCCGCGCGGGCAACCCGCTGAACGAGGGAGAGCAGGTCGCCTACAGTACCCTGACGGCGATCATGGGACGCATGGCGGCATACACCGGACAGGAGGTCACCTGGGACTTCGTGCTGAACGAGTCCAAACTGAATCTGGTGAAGAACCTGACCGAGTTTGGCGATATGCCTGTGGACCCTGTCGCCATTCCGGGCAAGACGCCGCTGGTGTGAGTACATGACGGTTGCGCCGCGTTTTTTCTCGGACATAGTCGGACATCGCACGGCGATCGACCTGCTTCGGCGATGCGTGCGGTCGGGAAGCGCGGCGCACGCCTACCTGTTCACCGGAATGCCGGGCGTGGGCAAGTTTGCGCTTGCCCACGCCTTTGCCTCTGCCCTGACCTGCCGTACCCCCACTGAAGAGGGCGAAGCCTGCGGAGAGTGTGACAGCTGCCGTCGCTTTGCGCAGGGCGTCCATCCCGAGGTGCATATCATCGAACCCTACTCCGAGCAAACGCTGATCTGGCAGCTGTGGGAAGGGCACAGCACACCTCGTGAGGCGAAGGCGCACCAGGTGGGCATACTCAGCAGGACTCTGAACTTCGCGCCGAACTTTGGCAGGCATCTGGTGTACATCTTCACCCGCGCGGAGACGCTCACCGAAGCCGCCGCCAACAGCCTGCTGAAAAGCGTGGAGGAGCCGCCGCCTTATGCTGTGTTTCTGCTCCTCGCGCCGATGCCCGACGATGTGATCGAGACCATCCGCTCGCGATGCCAGTGGGTTCCGCTCTATCCCGTGGACACGGAGCAAATTGCGCAATGGCTGGTAATGCGTCACTCGGTGGAAGCGTCGCTGGCTCAGCGGTGTGCGCTCATCTCGCAGGGGTGTCCCGGCAGAGCGTGGTCGCTGGCAACGCAGCCGCAGGCGCTGAGGCTGTGGGACGCTCTTGCAGAACTTGCCTACCAGATCGCTACCGAACAGCAGGGACCTGTGCCAGCCCTGCAGATGGCGGAGCGATTGCGCCAGCTCGCCAGCGTGGACATCACGGTACCAGAGGATGCTGATTCGCCTGCCGACGCAAGCAGGAGCAAGGCTCCGACGCGCGGTGCACTTCTGCTGGCGGTGGACGCACTGGCAACATGGTTCCGCGACGCCCTATGGCTGGCATCCGGCGGTGATGCGCGGGGCATCGTGTACCGGGGCGACGAAGAACGGCTTCGGCTGGCAGGGGCGCGCTGGGGTACGATACGGCTGATGCGCGCGCTGGAGTCGGTGCTGGAGGTGCGCCGGGCGGTGGAGGGCAACGCCAATATCCCGCTGGCGACCGAAGTGTTGATGATGCGTTTGCTGGGCGGATGACGAGAGTCGCCCGATAACGCTTATGCCTCTTCGCTTTCCGCACCTTCCGCAACTGCGAGAGCGATTCAGCAGGTATAATCTGTTGGTAAGACGTTTGCTGATACCAGAAACGGAGCAGGCACCCAGGGAAGATATATGTCTCGCAAGCCGGTGGTTGCCGTCGCGATGAGCGGCGGGGTGGACAGTTCGGTAGCGGCGGCTCTGCTGGTGAAGCAGGGCTATGAGGTGGTGGGGATCACCTTGCAGATATGGCAGGAGAGCCAGACCGACCCTCGCCACGCGGGTTGTTGCTCGCTGGGGGCGGTGGTGGATGCCCGTCGGGTGGCGCGGTTGCTGGGTATCCCGCACTATGTGCTCAACTTCCGTCAGCAGTTCGCGCAGACGGTCATCGCCGACTTCATCGAGGAGTATCGGCGTGGGCGCACTCCGAATCCCTGCGTGCAGTGTAATCGCTATGTGAAGTTTGACGCCTTCCTGCAGAAAGCGGATGAGGTAGGGGCGCAGTACATCGCCACCGGGCACTATGCGCGGGTTCGGTACGACGAGAAGTCAGGACGCTGGCTTCTCCTGCGGGCGGTGAACCGCGAGAAAGACCAGTCCTACGTGCTGTATCCCATAACTCAGGTGCAACTGGCGCGTACGCTGTTCCCGCTGGGCGACCTGCCGAGCAAGACCGAGACCCGCGCGCTGGCACGAGAGCTGGGATTGCCCGTTGCCGATAAGCCCGACAGCCAGGAGATATGCTTCGTAGCAGAGGCGGGAGGCTACCGCGCCTTTCTGCAGAAGCGCGTGCCCGACACCGTGCGTCCCGGAGAGATTCGCGACATCCACGGCAACGTGCTGGGAACACATCCCGGCATCGCCTTCTTTACCATCGGACAGCGGCGGGGGCTGGGAATCTCCGGGCATCGCGAGCCGCTGTACGTGGTGGACATCGACCCGCAGAATAATGTGGTGATTGTGGGACCGGAGGAGAAGCTCTACTGTCGCCGGTTTCTGGTGGAGGATGTCAACTGGATAGCGATTGACAGGTTGACAAAGCCCCTTGCAGTGGAGGCTCGGATTCGTTACAATATGGCTGAGGCGCCAGCGACGATCTTCCCGGTGGAAGAGGAGAGGTGCGTGGAGGTCGAGTTTGAAAAGCCCCAGCGAGCGGTGACGCCGGGGCAGGCGGCGGTATTCACCCGCGGCGATGTGGTCATCGGCGGGGGAACGATAGCCAGACGATTGGAGTGAGTGGGATGGAAGGATTGATTCAACTCGGTGTCGTGGTGCTGATTGTGCTGGCGATTGTCGTGCTGGCGTTGTTGATACCTGTCGTGGTTCGCCTGCGACGTACAGTGGCTGAAGCCGAGCGCACGATTATCGAACTGCGCGGTCAGGCAGTGCCCACTCTTCAGCAATTGCCTCCAACGGTGAACCAGCTGAGTCAGGTTCTCGACACAACCAATACCATCTTGAATGAGACGCGCACGGCGCTCATGCCTGCCGTGCAGGAGGCAGGCACGACCCTGAACAGTGATGTAATACCCGCCCTGCGTGAGGCACTGGTCACCGTTCGGCATCTGATCAGGGTATCGCAGAGCCTTGTCGAGAAAATAGAACGTATCGAGCGACTGGTGTCGGTAGTGGATGCGGTGACGCATCCGCAGAAGGTGGCAAAGGTGGTGAAGTCGGTGACGTCCTCGCCTGCGGTCCGTCCTGGAGTGTGGATTGAGGCATTGCGGAAGGGCTATGCGGTGCTGAAGGGCGAGCAACCGACCGAAACGCCGAAGCCATCAGAGGGGTCAAAAAACTCGGAGGAACCCCCTGCTGGGGAGACATCAGAAACACAGAGAGGAGGAGAGAGCCATGTCGAACAATGAGGACCGCAGTGTGTTGTTGAGCGTTCTGGCTGGTATTGGCATCGGCGCGATCGTCGGAGCGGTGGTGGGCTTGCTGTTCGCGCCGAAGTCGGGTCAGGAGACCCGTGAGGAGCTTGCCAAAGCGGTGGAAAAGCTGAAAGAGAGCGTATCCGACCTCTCGCATCGCATCAAGCCCGCACTGGAGACGGTAGCCTCGACGATTCGCCAGAAGACCGCTGGCGAAGAGGCTGCTGAGGCGGGAGAGAATGTCCCGGAGCAAGCGCAGGCGTAACCAGAACACCGAACCGCAACGCCCGCCCGGACAACGGGCGGGCGACCTTGCCCAACTGGCTGCGGAGGCACATGCCGACCTGCCCTCCCTACTTCCGGCACGAGCGCGCAGGTGGGTGGGGATTATTATTACCGGCCTGATAGGGTGGGCGTGCTATGTGGTCTGGGATGTGCTGTGGCCCTTCGTGGTAGCGTTCGCGATAGCCGGATTGCTGGACGGTCAATTGCGCGCACTCGAGCGACGTGGCTATTCCCGCTTGACGGCGACCGCACTGGTGTTTCTCGCCTTCGTGCTGGTGGTGGTCTCGGTTTTGCTTTATCTGGTGCCGCTCATTGTCACACAGCTGCAAGGCTTGATCCGCGACCTGCCCAGCTACGTTCGTGGAGCGAACGACTGGTTCCAGGAGGAACTACAGCCTTTCCTGCAACGCCATCATGACACGCTTCAACGGCTGAACCTACCGGAAGACCCGCAGGACCTGATCGATCGTTACTCCGAGCAGTTCAACACACAGGTCACCGCGTGGATGAGCAACCTGCTGAACTATGTCACTGCCCTGCTCGGCAAGCTGATCTGGCTAATAATTATCCCGATTATCACTTTCTTTGCGATGGTCGACCTGCCCCGTATGCGCCGTCGTCTGCTGGACATGGTGCCGGAGGATATGCACCCGTCGGTGATGGGACTGGTGGGGGCACTGGGGGTGGTGTGGACTGGCTATCTGCGCGGTCTGGCAACGGTTGCCACTCTCTATGGCATCACGATGGCGATAGTCTTCACCCTGCTGGGGGTGCGTTACAGCGTGGTGCTGGGCGTGCTGGCGGGCTTACTGTATCTCGTCCCGTATATTGGGGCGCTGTTGATCGCCCTCACGTCAGGGTTGGTGGCGTTTTTCGGTGGCAACGGACAGGCGTTGTGGATGTTCGAAGTGCCTGCGCTATCGTGGAAGTACACCGCGCTGGTGGTGGGAACGGCGATGACGGTGAACACCCTCTTTGACCAGCTGCTGGTTCCTCGCATTGTTGGGGGGTCTGTGGGACTTCATCCGATCGCTAGCCTGCTGGCTCTGCTGGTGGGCGCGAAGCTGTTCGGCATCTGGGGGATGTTGCTGGCAATACCCGTCGCGGCGAGCCTGTGGATCGTGGCTCTGGCGTTGTTCCCGTCCCTGCGTCCTAAGAGCGACCAATCGCCAGCCGACACAGACCGCGAAGGGGGCAACGGTGGTGCCGTGACTACCCAAAGTCCACCAGCGGATGCTTCGGGCTGAGAGGGTCACTGGCAGATTCGCGATTTGCAGGTTACAATAAGCGATGGTTGACGACTTCGCCCGCAAAGGATGGCACAAGGATGAACCGCGAGCGTGCGCTGAAGGCGTTTTACGGCGAGATGACCGATCGCATCCCGCACTGGGAGATCATCTCCTGCCCGGATGCGGTGGAGTTTATCACCGGAATAGACCCGTGGGACCATCCGAGACTGGCGCAGAAGGCGCTGGTGGAGCGGTATGCGATAGACCTTTACACCCTCCCCGCAGACGATACCCCGATTCCGCGCCCGCCGGAAGGCGTCGTGTACGAGGACACAGAGGGGCGAAAAACAGTGCGCTGGGGCTGGGACCACACCTGGCACTGGGACTGGGGGCATCGCTTCCGCTGTGTCGAGGATGTGTTGAACTACCAGCCCCTTGAGCACTGGGACTACCGCGAAATGGACCCGATTGCCCGCGACCTGTCGCCTTCGGAGGACGAGCTGGCACGCCAGTTTCAGGAACAGGTGGATCGCGACCGCCAGGCGAATGGCGACCTGTGTCTCGAGATTGGGCATTTCTACAACACGCTATTTATGTGGCCTCTGCTGACGTTCGGCTGGGAGCTGTGGCTGGAGGTTGCAGTGGAATACCCGCACGAGGCAAAACGGCTCCTGCGCGATTTCGCCGAAATCTCGCGGAAGGTGTTCCGTGCATGGGCAAAGACCGACGTGCAGGTTTTCTCCAGCCACGACGACATCTGCCATCGGCAGGGACCGGTCTTCGCGCCGAAATGGCTGAGCGAGAACATCTACCCCTATTACGAAGAGTTCTGGGGCTATCTGAAGGCGGCGGGCAAGAAAATCTTCTTTGTGTCGGATGGCAACGTGGACATGGTGGCGGAGGACGTGCTGGCGTGTGGGGCGGACGGTATCTTCTGCGAGACCTACACCGACTGGCGTGGATTCCTGCGCAGGCATCCCGACAAAGTACTGCTGGGCGGAGGGGATAACCGCGTCATCATGAGCAACGACCGCGCCGCCATCGACCGCATGGTGCGCGAGATGGCTGAGGCAGGGCGGGATGTGCCCGGCTACTTCTTCTGCGTGGGGAACCACCTCACATGGGACCTCCCGCCGGAAGGTGTGAAGGCGTACTTTGACGCCGCCGAGAAATACGGGGTGCGGACCGTATGACGGAGGCTGTCATATTCGACATCGACGGCGTTCTGGTAGACTCGCCACACGAACGCGCCTGGGGCGAGACTCTCGACAGGCTGATGCGCACCCGATGGGCGCGACTTGCTCCCGCCACCCACTACGCCCCCGAACGGTATACAACCGACGTTTACCAGCAGGTGGTTTCGGGCAAGCCGCGACGGGAGGGGGCGGCGGCGCTCCTGCGCTACTTCCACATTCCCGACCCCGACGGCGTGCACGTGCAGGAGCTGTGCGACCTCAAGCAGGCGATGATTGCCGAGCTCATTGACCGAGGCGAGTTCACCGCGTTCCCCGACGGTTTGCGCTTCCTGCTGACACTGAAAGATGGGGGCATTCGGCTCGCGGCGGCATCGTCGTCCAAAAACGCCAACAGGATGCTGGAGCGGGTGCGTCTGCAACCGTTCTGTGAACAGCACCGCCTGAACTTCCCCTTTGTAACCCCCGAAACGCGACTCATCGATCTGTTCGACGCGAATGTATGCGGGCGCGACTTCGCCCACGGCAAACCGCATCCCGACATCTTTTTGGCAGCTGCCGAGCTGCTGTGCGTACCTCCGGAGCATTGTATCGTGGTGGAGGATGCACCGGCTGGTGTACAGGCAGCGAAAAGAGGGGGGATGCGTTGTATCGGTATCGCGCGCCGGGGTGATGCGCCCCTGCTGTGCGAAGCAGGCGCAGACTGGGTAGTGACCAGTCTGGACGAGGTACACATCGAGGAGCTGTGATCGACTATGGAGGACTACGACTTTATCGACGGCAGTATCATCCGCGAAACGACATACAAACCGGAGGAAGAGAGCGCGAAAGCCACAGTCTTCGCCCTTGCGAACGGCTACATGGGACTGCGCGGAGCTGGCGAGGAACTACCCCCAACCATCCCCGGCGTGAAGGGGTGTTACATCAACGGAATCTACGACACCCCGCGCGGCAAACTCACCGAACGCGAGTTCCCCAACATGCCCGACTGGACGCTGATCCAGTTCTGGGTGGACGACGAGCCCTTCGACCCCGCGAACATGGGTGAACTGCTGGAATACAGCCGTGAGCTGGACATGCGCGAGGGAGTCATGCGACGGCGGATCCGCTGGCGGAGTCCGTCTGGCAAGGTGGTGCGGATGGAGGGCGAGCGGTTCCTGAGCCTCAACCATCTGCATGTGGGGGTGATACGCTATCGGCTGACGACAGAGCAGTCGGCACACGTGGAGTTGCGCTCCAGCATAGATGGGGCGGTTAATAACCGCTGGGCATACCACTTCAAGCGTTTCTCGCGCCGACAGGAGGGTGCCGACGACTATCTGGAGGCGGAAACATTTGACCCCGGCTACCGCGTTGGCGTGATGGCACGTCATGAACTGCGGGCGCCGGTACCAGTGCAAATCGAGCGTGACGACCCAACCGACCGATGCGTGCAGACGGTGCTCACGATGGACCTGGAGACGGGGCATGAGGTGGAACTGACCAAATGGTGCGCGCTCGCGGAGAGCCGGTTCTGCCGGGGCGACCTGTACCAGTTCTGCCGGCAGGAGCTGGACACGGTCTGCGCGATGGGTTACGACGCGCTGAAGGCTGAGCATGTGCGGTTATGGGCACAGCGCTGGCAGGCGTCGGACGTGGTGATCGAAGGCGATGACGAGGCGCAGATGGGCATTCGTTTCGCTATCTTCCACCTTCTCGCTTCAGCGCCTTTCCACGACGAGCGCATCAGCATCCCGGCGCGGGGGTTGCAGGGGCAGGACTACTACGGCTCTATCTTCTGGGACTGCGAGATCTTCGTCCTGCCGATGTTCATCTATACTCAGCCGCAGGTGGCGCGCAACGTCCTTCGCTATCGATATCACACGCTGGCAGGGGCGAAGCGGAAGGCGAAGAAACTGGGTTTCGCTGGGGCGTATTACGCCTGGCAGAGTCAGGAGACCGGCGACGAGCAGTGTGACCTGTACGTGTTCACCAATCCACTGACCGACGAGCCTATCCGCAGCTACTTTGCCGACGAGCAGATCCATATCTCCGCCGACATTGTGTATGCGATGTGGCAGTACTGGCAGGCGACCGGCGACGCGGAGTTCTGGCTGGAGGGCGGGGCGGAAATCGCGGTGGAAGTGGCGCGGTTCTTCGCCTCGCGGGTGCATTTCGACCGCGAGAAAGGGCGCTACGAACTGCGTTCGGTGCTGGGACCGGACGAGTATCACGAACGGGTGAACAATAACGCCTACACGAATGCGCTGGCACAATTCAGCCTTGAGAGGTCCATAGAGGTGCTGGCTATCCTGAAGGATCGCTATCCTGAATACTACCCGGCTTTCGTGAAGCAGGTCGGATTGAGCGAGGAGGAGCTGGCACACTGGGGTGAGATAGCAGAGAAACTGTATGTGCCCGCTCCCGACCCGCAAACCCGTTTGATCCCGCAGTTCGACGGCTACCTCAACCTCCGGGACGAGCCGGTAGAGCAAACACGTAAGCGACTTGCCCATCCCGACCTGCATCCCGGCGGACCGCTGGGACCCTATCAGGAGACTCAGAATATCAAGCAGGCGGACGTGGTGATGTTGCTGTACCTCCTGCGCGACCGCTACGACACGGAGACGAAACTGGCAAACTGGCGATACTACGAGCCGCGCACCGCCCACGACTCCTCCCTCAGCCCGATGGCATACTCGCTGGTCGCGGCGGATGTGGGCATGGTGGAGTGGGCGTATAAGTACTTCCTGTATACCGCGCATATCGACCTTGCTTCCTATGGTCCGCACTGGAATCTGGGCATTCACGCGGCATCACTGGGCGGAGCCTGGCAGGCGGTGGTCAACGGTTTCTGCCAGCTCGACCTTACGGAGCAGGGGATACGTTTCCTGAAAGCTCCGGTGATGCCCGCGCACTGGAAGCGGGTGCGTTTTCGTGTGGTCTGGCACGGGCAACCGGTAGAGGTAGAAGTGTCCGGTAACATAGTAAGCCTCACGGCGCTGGGGGATGATACCGTACCTGTATGCTATCCGGAAGGGGTAGCCCAGTTGCGCCCGCAGGAACGGTGGTGGTGGCAATATCGCTGATAGATTGGGGGCGAGCCATCGCTCGCCCCCTGCCCGGCACTGCTTAGCCCGGCTTATCTTCCTCGTTGACTGTCAGACCGTACAGTCGCGCCAGTTGCATAGCCTGTTTGCGCCAGTCGCCGTACACCGTTACCCGATGCCAGCCCATGTCCCACTCGTTGAGGATGTTCTCCACATCCGCCTTGACGGCAAGCTTCGTTCGGCAGGCTTTGGGATCGTCGATGTTGGCGACTGTCTTACCCGTGTGGATGACCATCCGTTTACCCATCACGTCGATGTCCAGCGTGGTCACGGTGTCGCCGATGGGCATCAACGACTGCACGGATGCGCCCTTGGCGTCCTCCGCGTGCGAGCGGATGATATACGGGTTCGCTTTGCCCTGCGGACCGTAGACGCGGTTGGTGGACACACAGTGGGCGTAGATGATCCAGCCGCGTGCGGTGTCGATGACCGGGTCGGACACGTATCCGGGACGCCCCGTAAGGTAACGCATCATTAGCTGGGTACAGGTGGAGTTGAGGTCACCCTCGCATACGCCCGTGCCTCCGTCGTTGTTCATCTGGAAGTGGGACAGGCATGGGTACGCGCTTACTCGCCCGGAATAGAACATGCCGAGGCAGTCCATCGTCACCGCGTCGGCGCGTTTGTCAGCGGCTGCCTGCGCGAGCGCCAGATACATCTTGCCCGACTTCACGATCTCCTCGCGCGTTGGCTCCACCACTTTCTTCGCCTGCTTGATCCACATTTCCGCCCAGCGCGTCGCCTCTGCCTCGTCCGCTTTCGCGTAGTAGGAGGCGAGCTCCTCGGAACCCATCTTGACCACTTCCGTGCCGAACAGTCCCTTGATGCCGCCCGCCCAAGCGCTGATGTCGTAATCCACCACGTCGAGGATGGTGGACTCCTTCATGGCTCGGATCACGCTGAAGAGGCGCACTGCGTCCGCCACATCCTCAAAGCGCGACGAACTCACCGTCACCACCGGTAGTTTCTCGCGGTTGGCAACGCCCGCAATGATGAGCGTCTCCCCGGAACCCGCGAAGAGGTCATCCACCATCACCACTGGCTTACCACTGCGAATCAGCACATTCGGAGCACCCGTCCAGATACCCACGTTGTAGCACACGAAGCCGTCGATGTTCTCCGACTCCTTGGCGATGGCTTCTGCTTGCTGGGCAGTGTGCGCGGTGCGGAAGGCGAACCGAATGTCTGGGCAGGCTTCCTGAAGCTTCGCAGAAATCTCCCGCTTGCGACCTTCGTAGTCATAGCCGACCGACGGCCATGTGGGGTATTCGGGCGGCACATGGCTGAAGACCACCGTCACGCGCGCCTTGCACTTCGAAAACAGAGGGGTGCGGGTGGCAGGCGTCTTCTCAGCGAACACGGTATCCAGCGGCAACAGCGTCCACGCGGCAATCGCCCCCGTGGCATGGAGGAACTGCCGGCGGGTCAAAAGGCACCGAACACAGCGAGACATTTCAGTACCTCCTGTGCGCATCAGTGGAGAGTCTGTCTGCGACTATTTTTTGCACGAATAGAAGCTGTCCTGCCCGCTAGCTATTCAAACGATGCGGATGTGCGGGGCAGGTAGGAGCCTGGTTGCTGGCGAAACAATGATAGCACCGAGGGGGACAGGATGATGGACGAAATACGCCACGCGATTGCGCAACTGCTACCCGAACTGGTTGCAATCCGCCGTGACCTGCACGCGCATCCCGAGCTGGGTTTCGAGGAGCATCGGACGGCGGGCATCGTGGCGGACTGGCTGAGGCGTTGGGGGCTAAAGGTTCGTACCGGCGTGGGCAAAACCGGTGTGGTCGGCACCTTGCGCGGGGAAGCTGGCGAAGGCGATGCCGTCGGCTTCCGCGCCGATATGGACGCTCTGCCCATCGAGGAGGCAAACGACCTGCCTTACCGCTCTCAACATCCGGGCAAGATGCACGCCTGCGGTCATGACGGGCACACCACCATCCTGCTGGGCACTGCGGCTGTGCTGTCGCAGTTGCGCAGTCGGTTGCGCGGCTGTGTGCGTTTTTACTTCCAGCCAGCGGAAGAGGGCGTTTCGGGCGCAAGGGCTATGCTGGCGGACGGCGTGCTGGACGAACTGCGTCCAGAGTGGGTGGTGGCTTTGCACGGACGCCCCGGCGTGCCGGTGGGGAGCATCGCACTTCGAGCAGGTGCGATGATGGCGTCCGCGGATACGTTCGACATCCGGCTGAGGGGCAGGGGTGGACATGCGGCGTTACCCCACCTCACCGACGACCCGATTGTGGCGGGAGCGCACCTGGTACAGGCTCTGCAGACCATCGCCAGCAGGGAAAGCAGTGCGGCGAATCCGGTGGTGCTGAGTGTGACGCAATTCCACGCAGGCAACACCTACAACGTCCTGCCTACTGAGGCACATTTGACCGGCACAGTGCGCTGTTTGCGGGAGGAATCTCGCGCTCAGGTGCGCGAGCGGATGGCGCAGATGGTGCAGGCGACGGCGGGGGCGTGGCATGTGCAGGGTGAGTTCGTCTGGCACGAAGGTGTTCCGGTGCTGTACAACGATGAAGCAGTGGTGCGGAAGGTGGCTCAGGTAGCGTCACAGGCGCTGGGCGCGGAACGGGTACAGTGGATGGAGCATCCGCTGATGGGAGCAGAAGACTTTGCCTGTTTTGCACAGGCGGTTCCTTCGGCGATGTTTCTGCTGGGGCTGGGTGACGTTGCGGATTGGCACACTCCTTGCTTCGATTTCAACGATGATGCCATCGCGTCGGGGGTGGAGGTGTTCGTGAACATAGCGTTGACGTGAGCGGTATCTGAAGTTATGTCACGATTTGGGAAACGTCCGACCGGGAGGTGCTCAGGCGCTTTGTCGCCGGTAGATGTCCTCTATTTGAGGCAAGAGGGACGGAATTTCCTGTGCGACAACGGTCCAAACGATGTCATAGTTTATGCTGAAATAATGATGTATTACTTTGTCTCGCATCCGTGCATGTTGCTCCACGGAAGATGGGGATGAGACGCCTTCAAATCACCAGAAAGTTTCTTGATAGCTTCTCCAATGACCTCGATGTTTCGTAAGACCGCGTCTTGAGTTCTCTATCTGCCATGAACTGCTCATAAGACATTCCTTCTGTATAGACAATGATACGGCGCATCGCTTGTACAATATCGCCCAGGTATTCCGTGTCACGCCGTGCCTCAGACATCTGTCATCGTCCTCACAATATCCTCAGCAATGGGTCGGTGGTAGGGATCGGATAGGTTGTGATGTAACGTGGTAAGCGTGATCAGGTGAACCTTTCTTCCCAATATCTTCTCCAAGTAATCAGCAAGAGTTACAAATTCCAACCCTATCGGTCGGGAGAAGTCGACGAGCAGGTCTACGTCGCTATGTGCCGAGAAACTACCCTTCGCGAAGGAGCCGAAAAGCATCAGCTTCTTCACCCCAAACCGCTCCTGCAGGTAGGGTAACTCCTCGCGGAGGATGCTGAGGACGCTTTCTCTGGTCATCATTGCTTTTGACGCTGTATGTCGACCCGTTGGGGGCACCGTTACCCTCCTAGCCCGTATGCTACCTCGCTCGGTACTGTGCTACCATTACTATACAGCAGTCCCTGCGGGAACGCAACCACAAAAAGAAAAGGGCGGCAGAGCCGCCCTGTCCGCGCAGATGAACCGCTTTGGCATCCCTCCTCTCCGAATGCCTCTGGTGTCCTTCGCCAGCCAAGTTAGAGGTAAGCGCCCTCTCGGATCATGAGTATCACCAGTGCAAGCGCTGCGATAGCCACTGCCACCGCAATGATTGACGACATCGTGTCTCCACCTCGCTTCCGGACACCGATATGTCATGGGGTTGCCCCACAGGTTGTCATCGTTTCACTGGCATTGAGGTCGTTCCACGCGCTTGTGGAAACGGTACCTGCACATCGTGCGAGGTGCAGGAAAAACCCGAAAGGCTACTGACGGCAATCTGCGCAGGCTTACCGGCGTTTGATCTCCTTCAGCCGCCGGGCGTACGGCGACCGTTTGTACGCCTCGTCCAGCGGGTAACAGCCAGATGGCAGTCCGTTGCGCGGGGCGGTTGTGCAGTCGCTGAAGGTACGGCAGAGGCGTTTGGTCTGCAGGGGCTTGCCGGTCAGTACGTCACGCGGAAGTTCGGGATAAGCCAGCATCATCCTGCCCAGCCCGACAAAGTCCGTCCAGCCCTCGCGCACCGCCGCCTGCGCGACGTATGGAATGTATTCCTGCAGGTAGGTATACGCCGTGCCCACTATCGCAAGATCGGGGAACTGCTGTTTGAGGGTGCGCACTACCTGCATCTGCCGGGCGACGCCCACCAGCGGGTCTTCCGGAGGCTGGTAGCCGTCGGATGGAGGATACAACGCCGGACGCTGGATATGCGGATTGTAGTAGGGACTGCCTGCGCTCAGGTTCACCAGATAGATACCCAGCTCGCGCAGGAGGTTCAGGAAAGCCACCGTCTCGGTGAGGTCGGGCTCCAGCGGATTGTCGGGGTTGAGCCCGAAGCCCCATCGGTAGGGGAGCAAATGCTCGAACGGTTCCGGCACGCCCACGCCCGGTTTGCCGGGTAGCGAAGTTGCCGGGTCAGGGCGGAAGGGAATCATGTCGAAGGCAGACAACCGCACCCCGATACGAAGTCGCGGCGCCTCTGCCCGGATGCCCGCCACCACCTCTCGCAGGAAGCGGGTGCGGTTTTCGAAAGAGCCGCCGAACGCGCCTTCGCGGGTATGCGCGCTCAGGAACTCATGACCCAGATAACCGTGGCAGTGCTTGATATCCACGAAGTCGAAGCCAATCTGCCACGCGAGTTTTGCACAGCGCACGAAAGAGTCGATAATCTGTCGAACCTCCTCGTCGCGAAGCACCGGGTAGTTGTCCGGCAGGTTCAGCCTTCTGTCCAGAATGGGATGGCGGTAGAGAATGCGCGGTTCGGATCTATCCTTCGGTCGGCTGTAGCGACCGGAGTGGGTGAGCTGCAAACCGACTACCAATCCATCGGCGCTACCGGTGGCTTTACGGTGTTCCTCCACCAGCGCGTCGCGCAGGCGGGCGATGTCGTCGCGGGTCGTTTCGTTCAACACCAGCTGGTTGGGGTTTGCCCTGCCGTCGAACTGCACGGCAACTGCTTCGCCGCCCCACACCAGTTTCGCCCCGCTACTACCGAACCGCCTCCACCTGCGGAAGGTCAGCTCGGAGGGTCTTCCGTCAACCGTGCCGTCCCAGCCTTCCATCGGTTGTACGGCAAAGCGGTTGCCGATGGTCAGCCCATCCACCGTGATCGGCTGGGCAAGGGGGGAGGAATCACCTGACGCCAGCTCCCTGTCGCATGGGACCGACAGGTTCAGGCGGTTCAGCACCTGCACAAACTCGTCCACACCGGACAGGCTTCCGATTTTGACGTAGTCGCTCATGCTATCGCTCCAGGAACATCACCAGACACTTGCACGCGCCTCCGCTCTTGATGAATTCGCTCATCGGGATGGGGATGACCTCGTAGCCACGCCTTTGCAAGAGGGATGTGATGAGCGGACATCCCTCCGGCATCAGCACCGTGTTGCCTATCACCACGCTGTTGCACGCGAAACGCAGAGCCTCTTCCTCTACCACGTGGAACGTGTCGAAATGCTCCTCTATCACTCGGTACGCATACACGTCAAAGGCACGGGGATAGTAGACCACTGTGCGCTCGTCCAGCACGAACAGGGCGGTATCGAGGTGATACCAGCGGTCGTCCACCAGCTCGAGGGAAAGCACCTCGTGTCCCAGCAACTCGGAGGCGATGCGGTGTGCGCAGATTTCCGTGCGCTTGCGGTAACCTGCGAGGTAGCGCTCGCCAGCGTACAGGATGTCGCCTTCGCCCTCGAACGGGCAATCCGGTGGCATGGTGTGCACGGTGAAACCGTGTTGTTCAAACCAGCGGCGGAAGTGAGGCTCCTCCGGCTGGCGTTCGGGATGGCGAAACCGGCTCAGCAGGACGGCGCGCTCTCCGACAAGCAATCCTGCATTGGCGGTGAACACCATGTCCGGGCATTCGGGCGCAGGGGATACCAGCTCGACATCAGCCAGGCGACGAACCTGCTCGTACAGCATCTGCCACTGCCGGGTAGCCAGCGCGAGATCGGGCTGGTTGTCGAGGTGCATCCAAGCGTTTATTTCATATCGCAGGGCGTAATGGTCGGGCGGACACATCAGCACGCGAGGCATCATTCCGCCTCCCCACACAGCTGTTCCGCCAGCTCTTTCAGGAAGAAGGCGCAGTCCGTGACGATGCCGAACGCCTGATGCGAACCGCGGTCGGTCAGTTTGATGACGGTATCGGCGTTGGCGTCCACACAGAAGGTGGTGACGCTGGCGGGCAGGAGGTTGCCCGTAGCGATAGAGTGCAGAGTAGTGGCGACCATCAGCGCCAGCCCCACGTCGCGCACCGCCTCGCGCATGGCGTCCTGCGCCTGAACGGTGTCTGTAATCACGTCGGGCAGGGGACCGTCGTCGCGGATGCTTCCCGCGAGCACCACGTGCACCCCCGCTACCACGCAGGCATGCATGATGCCCGACTTCAGGATGCCTTTCTGCACCGCCTGCCGGATGCCTCCGACGGCGCGAATGGTGTTGATAGCCCGAAGGTGATGCTCATGTCCGTGCGTTTCAGGGATACTGGTGTCCAGCGCCACCCCCAGCGAAGTGCCGTAGAGCGCGCGCTCGATGTCATGGGTGGCGAGGGCGTTGCCCGCGAAGAGCACATCGATCCAGCCAGCGCGAATCATCCGCTCCACGTAGGGCGCCGCGCCGGTATGCACAATGGCAGGACCGCCGACGAAGAGCACTTTCTGCCCTCGCGCTTTCGTGTCTCGGATGGCGCGCGCCACCGCCTGCACAATGCGGGTCTTCGGCTTCTCGATGGAGACCTCGCTACCCATGAAATGGAAGACGCTTTCCGCCTCGCGGCGGGGCATGGGGGTGACGCGCACGCCCGCGTTGCCCACCACGAACAGGTCGCCCTTCTTCGCCCAGTGCAGGGGCACGCACTCTGCCCGCCAGCCGGAGTCGGTGCGCGTGACACGGATACCGCAGTCCATCTCGATGCGCTCTACCGGTATCCAGCTTCCCTCGATGCGCACGAAGGTCTCGAGGTTGGTGGTGGAGTAGAAGCCTTCCGGGAACACGCCGTCCTGCGGGGCGGGCTGGAGACGCGCATCGTCCTGCGAGATGACCGCGCCGTGTTGCTGAACCTCATGCAGGACGCGCTGGAGCGTTTGCTCGTCGGGCGCGCTGACCAGAATCTCCGCCCGGCTAACCTCATGGTGCGTCTTGCCGATGTCGAAACGGCGAATCTCGTAATCTGCCCCAGCCGCTATCAGGATGTCCAGTACTTTGGACAGGGTCAGCGAATCGATAATGTGCCCTTCCAGCGTAATCACTTCAGCAGGCATGTTGCCACCTCAGTTGGGTTGAGATTGCAGCCATTCGTCCCAGTGCGTGGCGCGAGCGAACGCCAGCAGGTTGTAGCGTGATTCGAACTCGCTGGCGCGTGGCACGTAGATGGAGAGACCACGCGAACGGTTCACCCGTCGGTTGCTGTGCGCCTCTGCGATAACCGCCTGCGAGAGGGCGTTTTGCACGCCGTCGATGGCGTCGGTCAGCTGTTGCGATGCGGGCAGGCGTGCCCTGAGCTGTTCAGTGTAATCCCAGAGGTCTTTGTAGGTGTATTCGGCATACGCCTGAGCATTCTCCCGCGCGGCGGCGATAGCAGCGCCGTTGCCTGGAGCCACGCTCAGCAGGACCTGAGCCAGCGCATCCACTTTTTGGGCGACGTTCTCCAGCTGCGCCGTTTCCACCGCCGACTGAGTGATGTTGTCGGTGTTGTCGGGGTTGTAGTAGTTGATGGTCTGTGTCACGATCTGCTGTGCCAGCTCGCGAGGGGAAATGCTCGGATTGTTTACCACCGGCGCCAGAATCCTGTGGTACGGATAGCCCGGCGCGGGGGGGCTTTCCTCCGAGCCGACGATATAGTCGCCCATGGTGCGTATCTCGTACGCCACCTCCAGCATCTGCATCAGCGAGGCGTCGTAGGCGATAATGTCCCATTTCACTCCCGCGCTCAGCGCGAGGGGCAGCTCCCAGATACGGATGTTGTTGCCCGTGTTGTCGTCGTAGGAGACGCCGCGGGCGAGAATGTTCAACCGCTCGCGGTAGGCTCGCCATCCAGCGCCGTGATTCCAAATGACCACCATGTATCTGCGGGCAGGGAAACTGCGCACGCCCCACTGCAGGAAGTCGCGCAGGGTGCTGGCACTGCCCATATCGACGCCGGAACCCATATCCACGAGCAGATTGGAGTTCACCGTCTGCGGGTCGTTGTCTTTGGTGACGTAATAGCGGCGGGTGGTGCGCCAGTCGCCGTTGGAGCTGTCGTAGCCCGCAATACGCTTCCACTGCACCACGATGTTCACGCTGTCGGTGGAGCCGAGTTGCTCCATCTCGTTCATGTCGTCAATGCTGTCGGGTTCCAGGTTGTTCGCGGCGTTCATGAAGACCAGAATCGTCCACTCGCGTGTGACCGCCTGCACACCGAGCGACGCCGTGCCCTGCAAGCCGAGGCTGTCCACCCGAGCGGTAGCAGTGACGCTTCCCGGCGACAGCGCCCGCGCTATGCCGTCCGAGCCAAGGTTGACCACGCTCTCGTCGTTGACGCTCCACTGTACCGTCACTCCCGCGGGCAGGAGCAGATAGCGCCCCTGCGCATCGATGCCCAGCACAGACAGCGGCAGTATCTGCCCCGGCGTCAGGTTTACAGGGTTGGGCAGGATAGCCAAGGCGGTCGGGTTGCCTCCGGTCGCAACGTTCAGCCTCTGTACCGCGTCCGGCGTGACCTGCACGGTGACCTCGCCCGCGCTGACAAGAGTTCCATTACCGCCGGTGCCCGTGAAGACGGCGATCCGCAGGCGATATACGCCGGTCGCAAGGGACACGTTCCATGCGATAGAGGGGCTGTCGGTGCGATTGATGACCGTTTCCTGCACAAGTTTGTCGCCGTTGTAAATGATGGCGCGCACGGAATGGGGAGATAGGCTGTCGCCGCGGTCACCCGTCCAGACGATGCTCAGCACCAGATTGCCGGTTCCTGCGGCGGGTGGGGCGTCTCCGCTGTTGAACATACCACAGCCCGTCAGCAACAGGGACACGAGCCATAAGACAGCAAGCAATCGCCAGGCGCGAGAGTTCAAGAGCCGAAAACCTCCTCTTCGTCCAGTTTGAATATATTGACGAGCGCGACCGCCAGCCCGTTTTGCTCGATGGGCGGCGCGATATAGTGCGCGATCGCCTTCACTGCCGGTTTCGCATTGCCCATCGCGACCGCATAGCCCGCCCATTCCAGCATCGGGATATCGTTGTTGCCGTCGCCGATTGCCAGCACGCGCTGGCGCGGAACGCCCAGCTGGGACGCCAGCCGTTGCAGGGTGCGTGCCTTGTTCGCCCCGCTATGCATGAACTCCAGATACTCATCGTTGCTTTTGATGATGTTCAGCCGCTCACCAAACCGCTCACGGAACTGGTCGCGCAGGCGGTCGGTGGTTTCGGGGGTATCGATCAGGATCAGCTTGGTGGGCGACTGCCCGCGGAACCGGGTGAGGCTCCCCACGGGTTCAATCACCGAGCCGGTGCGCTGATGATACAGCTGTGACCAGGCAGTGTGCTCCCTCACGTACAGGTGGTCGTTCAGGTAGTAGTTCAGGTGATAGCCATGTGTTTCGCAGAAGTGCACAATCTCCTCCGCGAAGGGCGCAGGCACGGTCAGGTGGAACCAGATGAAGCCGTCGCGCGGGTGTTTGACCATCGCGCCGTTATAGGAAAGGATGGGCGCATTAAGCTGTGCTTCGTGCCAGAACCGTTCGGTGGCGGCGTGCATCCTGCCGGAGGCTATCACCACATACGCGCCCCGCTTGGCGACGGCGTGCATCGCCCGCAAGTCCACAGGGGAGCACCGGTTATGTTCGTCTGCCAGCGTGCCGTCCAGGTCTACCGCTACCAGGTCGAAGGGAAGCGATGCCATTTCTCCTCGCTTGTGCATTCGGATTTGCCCGTAAAGAGGATACGATATTCAGTGGTTAGAGTCAAGGTCAGATGAAAGGGTCCGGCAGCTCAGGTTATGCACGGATGCCCGAGGCTTCGCATGGAAGCCCCGGGCTTGCGCAGATCTACAGCCTCAGTAGGGATACCAGCCTTCTGACACCCACTGCGCCGGCAGTCCCACAGGCACGAAGATGTTCTTGTACCAGAGAATCTGTCCCCGCCCCATTGCCTTGGCGTGACCGTCAGCGAAAATCACATTACAGGTACCGGTATGGCGATAGCGAGGCATCATGCCACAGCCTGCCCAGGTGGCGTTGCCGTCGCCGTCGTTCGCCAGGTCGCAGTCACGCTGGAGGGCGATTTCCGCGCCGTCCCTTTGAGGCGGTCTGCCGATCCATTCAACCCAGTCCCACTCCCAGGTGCCGAAGAAGACCCAGCCCCAGTAAGCGTCGTTGACGCCCTTTTCGGCAATGATGATCTTGTCTGCAGGGGAGTCTACCACGCTTTCGTGACTGACGCGGTGTCGGGCATCGACGCGGTCGGTGGGATAGCCCCAGAAGTCCGCGAACAGGTCGTAGTGGCAGCCATACTTGCCGCTCTGGTCGCGGTCAGGGAAGGAGGGGCAGGCATACAGTCCGTGGGTGCCCCAGCTGTACTCGACTGGTTGACCGTTGAAAGTTTCGCGCCAGCGGTCTCCGGCTTTCACGTAGGGCCAGATGAGGCTGTACCATGCCTGATGAGGCACACCGGTGCTCCCGCCACCATATGCCGACGGAGGGTAGTAGTTGTCGTAATCCTGCATGTACATGGCTACCCCCAGTCCAATCTGCTTGAGGTTGTTCAAGCAGGTGATGGCGCGTGCCTTTTCGCGTGCCTGCGCGAAGACCGGGAACAGAATTGCGGCGAGTATCGCGATAATCGCGATAACCACCAGCAATTCGATGAGTGTGAAAGCGCGTTTCATTGTGTACGAACCTCCCTAAGTTAGTCTTTGCCTGTCAGGTAGTAGCAGATGGCGAAGAGCCTGTGTCTGCACCGGCTCCATCTGTGGCAGTAGCCGAATAATGCGAGACTGCGGCTCTATGCCCTGCATGAACGGCAGCAGAATCTCTGTCGCGAGGGTAGCCCCAAGAGTATTCAGATCGATGTTAACATGCGCCAGCGCGGAGCCAAAAGCAAGACGCAGCCCCGGCTGGCACTGCCCGGTAACCGCAAACTCGCCCGGACGCTCCCCGATAACGATGCCACGCTCTGCCAACGCGCGCTCGGCGCCATACCAGCCCTCGTTGTCTGCGGTGATGACCATCGCGGTTGGCTTCCGCTCGGCGGGCAAGGAGAGCCAGCGCGCCACGGTTTGTTCTGCGTCCGCGACACTGTTCACACTGCAGGCAACCAGCTCCTCAGCTGGTGGAATACCTGCGAGCGCCTCGTATGCTGTGCGAAAGCCCTGAAGCAGATGGAAGCGATAGGTCTCCTCCAGCGGGTAACCGAGGTACGCGATGCGCCGATGTCCCAGTGCCCAGAGCCGGTTCACAGAGACGCGCATCATGCCCTCATGGTCGAAGTCAGCCTGGTACCACTGTGGATGGCATTCATCATGTCGTCCCTTGACGACGAACTTCATGCCCTGCCGTTCGAGATATTCACCATACGGCTCCATGCGGCGCTCGCTACCCCACAGGACGATAGCATCGGCACTGTGCGAGGAGACGATGTCGTGCAGAGCACGTTCGAACTCCGTGGAGGTAGCCAGCACGTATACCATCAGGTGGTAGCCCGATTCCGCCAGCGTCTGCGCCAGCGCTTCCAGCTTGACGTACTCGTTCTGCCAGTACAACAGCGCTACTGTATGGGTCTTGCCAGATCGAAGCATGCGCGCCGCCGCCTGCGGACGGTAGCCGAGGCGCTGGGCAGTGTCGAGAATGCGCTGGCGCGTCTGCTCGGACACCCAGGGACCGCTCTTGCCGTTCAATACTGCGGACACCAGGCTGGCAGAGACATTCAGCTCGCGCGCTATGTCTTTCAGGCGTGTGCGTTGAGACATCGTCTCGGTACGTGTATCGTTCTACGTATATCGATATACATAGTAACACAGCGGTTGTTGGGTGTCAAGAGGGGTTCCGCGTAATATAAGCCTGAGAGGATGATGGAGCCCGGGGACTCCGCCCCAGGCTCGACATGGGTTCTTACTGATACTCAGGGATGGTGCGACAACGGTCGCGCCAGTCGCGCAGCCATTCCACCTGTTGAGCGGGTTTCCAGTCCCACAGGTAATCGTCCGTGGGTCCCTGCTCGTTCGTCCAGTTCAGCGCGCCCATGGTGGCACAGAGCTTGATGGCTTTCACGTGCCCGTCATGGAAGCTCCAGTTGCTGATGCCGTTGTGAGAGGTAACCACCCCCTTGTTCGAATCGAACCAGGCGCGGAACCAGTCACCGTTCAGCACCCACGGTCCGTGGTCGTTCCAGTACTCGCGCGATTCGAGCAGCTGGATAACGCTTGCAGGGCGGGGAATGGCTGCCAGTTGCACCGGGTTGGGTAGCAGTGGGTTCACGATCCAGCCCAGGCGCACGCCGACTTCGTTCTTCTGCGCCCAGTTCGCCGCGCCGCCATAGGAGCGTTTGATGCCGATGTTCATCTCCATCGTGTAGCCGGTCTCGCCCAGTCGGCTCATCAACGAAGGCGGGTAGACCCCTTCGGTGTCGTGATAGCACGACCAGTTCCAGATCGGCTCTCCCGGCTGTTCGAAGCTCATGCACAGGTAGATGCCCGTGTTTTTGATGTATGGCTGTACGGCGTAGCGCCAGCCGTGACAAGCCAGACCAGCGGGCGTTTCGATGGGAGACCAGCCGGGGTAGGGCAGAGTCTCATCGTAGTCCTGCGCGTACTGCAGGATCGCCAGAGAGAGTTGCTTGATGTTGGAAAGACACGAGGTCTTTCGCGCCATCTCCCGCGCCCGGGAGAACACGGGGAACAGGATCGCCGCCAGAATCGCGATAATCGCGATCACGACGAGCAGTTCGATGAGCGTGAACGCTCTGTTGCGATACATCGGGACGTACCTCCTCTTCTGGGATTTAGTTTGTTGCAGTTCCCTGGCTCATATCCAGGTTCCTGAAGATGCCGGGCGGGATGACCCGCTTCTGAATGGCTTCGATCACCAGCTTGCGTTCCTCAGGAGTCAGCAATCGGGCGTCGCCTCCGGTGCGGTTGACCAGTTCGTTCAACTTCAGCCCTGTCTGTGACGGGACGGTGCTCGGTCGGTTGCCGACGAAAGCCCTGTACAGGAAGAAGCCAGCGACGAGCACTGCGATGACGATGACGACGATCGCCACCGTGGGAGAGACCTCTTTTTTCATGTTCACTGGCGTATCACCTCCTTTGCTTAACAGCGGCGACGGCGCAAGCGCGCACGCGGCCGCGGTTTCAGCCTGTCTACCGGCTCGGGTGAGTAGGGCATCACGCTGTCACGTTGAACCAGCTCACCGGGAAAGATCACGCGTTCGTTGGACGGCTTGCCGCTTTCAATCTGCTCGATGAGGAGCCGGGCGGCGGTCATTCCGATCTCACGCACGGGTTGCCGGATGGTCGTCAGAGGCGGTGACGCAGCGGCGGCTGCTTCAGCGTCATCGAAGCCCAGGATGGACAACTCTTCCGGCACGAGGATGCCCTGCCGTCGCATCGCCTCCAGCGCACCAAGTGCCATCCAGTCGTTGCAGCTGACCACAGCCGAGAATGCAGGGCGTACCCTCAGCAACGCTTCCATCGCGATCCGTCCGGAGTAGGTGCTGTAATTGCCCCGGCGTATCCAGTGTGCCGTGGGGCTGATACCGGCGTCTGCAAGGGCGCGGAGGTAGCCTCGTTCGCGCTGTCTGGCGCTCCAGTAGTTCACAGGTCCCGCGATAAAGGCGATGCGCCGATGCCCAAGCTCAATCAACCACTTCACAGCGCTGTAAACCGAGCCCTCATCATCCACGTCCACGCAGGGGGCTTGCAGGTCGGCAGGACTGCTACCTGCCACCACGCGCGGCAGATTGCAGTTCTGCACCCACTGCAGTAGCGGGCTGTCGTAGAGGGGCGCAGCGAGGATCGCGCCGTCGATCGAGCCGTCCTCCGTGCTCTGTCGAACGTAAGCAGGGTCAGGGCGTTCGAGCGCGATGATTTTGATCTGGTAGCCTGCCTTCACTGCCTCTGCCAGAATGCCGTCAAGCAGGCTGGAGTAGTATGGGTTCCCCAGGAGGGCACCGCGAAAGTGCTCGACCACCACTCCCAGCGTGTTACTTCTCCGTCGCACCAGACTGCGAGCAATCTGGTTGGGGCGGTAGCCCAGCTCCTCCACTGCCTGAAGGACACGTGCGCGCGTCTCTTCAGAAAAGCGTCCTCCGCGACCGTGCAGCACGTTGGTCACGGTAGTCACAGACACCCCCGCGCGTTCAGCAACGTCCCGGATGGTTGGTGTGCGCTCCGGCATTTGAACTCTCCAGTCTAACGTTCAACCTAATAATGCGCCTTTGCAGTTTGACGTTCAACTTGATTCTATCTTAGCGCAATCGTTGCAGTCATGTCAAGGGGGCGCGTTTCCTCAAAAATAATCTATTCGAACATAGCCTGTTTCCTCATAATTGCACAATCGGGTAACCATCCGGTAACCTGTGGGGTGGAAA
>FWPU01001430.1_pt1 | contig 69415 bp, 78 predicted proteins | sample 2228361 | NCBI WGS metagenome assembly FWPU01 (sample SAMEA103939777, study PRJEB20133) | metagenome
TCGGTGGCAGGGGGAGGCGGAGTGCGGGGACGAGCGGCGGGAGCCGTGGTGGCCCGAGTGGCCGGCCGGGTCGGCGCCGGTCGGGGCGTCGTCGCCTTCCGCCTTGCCGGCCGTCCGGTTGTCGGCCCCGAGGCGGGCTTGGGCGGGGGGGCGGTGGTGGTGGGGCGAGTGGCGGTGGTCGTGGTCGGGGTGGTGGCGCCGGGTCTCGGACCTGGGGTGGGGGCTGTCGTCGGCTGGGGAGCAGGCTCGGGAGCGGGGTCGGGCTCGGGTGGGGGGACCGGTGTCGTCTCGGCGGGAGTGACGTCCGGGGGCGTGGGCTCAGGGGGAGCAGGCTCGCTGGGCGGAGGCTCGCTCTGGGTGGGCGCGGCGCCGGCGCCGGCGTAAAGGGGGGAAGCCAAGGCGAGGACGGCGAGGAGGGCGACAGCCCGTAAAGCCTTCTCTCCCCAAGTCGTCGCTGTCACCGGCGCCGGCCTCGTCAGCCCCACTGTAGCGTCCCCCGGGCGCTTCCAACCTCCCGCTCACGCGACCGCCTCTACGCGGCGGGGAGCCCCGTAGGGCTCCAGCACGGACGGCACCGACACGGAGCCGTCCGCCTCCTGGAAGTTCTCCATGATGGCGATCAGCGCTCGCGCTGTGAGGGCGGTGCCGTTGAGGGTGTGGACGTGGACGGTTCTCGTGTCGGAGCGGCAGCGGATGTCCAGCCGCCGGGCCTGGAAGTCGGTGGTGTTGGAGGTGGAGGTGATCTCCCGGTACCGTCCCTGGCCGGGGAACCAGGCCTCGATGTCGTACTTCTTGGCCGCCGAGGCGCCCAGGTCGCCGGCGGCCACGTTGACCACCCGGTAGGGGATGCCGAGCTCCCGCACCAGCTCCTCTTGGCAGGCAAGGAGGAGCTCGTGCTCGTCGGCCGAGTCCTCGGGTCGCGTGAACGAGAACATCTCCACCTTGTCGAACTGGTGCACCCGGAAGATGCCGCGGGTGTCCTTGCCGGCGGCGCCGGCCTCGCGGCGGAAGCAGGTGGAGAAGCCGGTGTAGCGGAGGGGGAGGGCGGCCTCGTCCAGGGTCTCGCCCATGTGCAGCGCCGCCAAGGCCACTTCGGAGGTGCCTGTCAGGTACAGCTCGTCCCGCTCCACGTAGTAGAGGTTGACGTCGTCGGTGGGGAGAAAGCCGGTGCCGTACATGGCCGGTCGGCGCACGAGCACGGGCGGAAGCACCGGCACGAACCCCTTCTGGGTCAGGCGGTCGAGAGCGAAGCGGTACAGGGCGAGCTCCACCAGCGCCCCCTCTCGCATCCGGTAGGCGAAACGCGAGCCCGATACCCGGGCTCCCCGCTCCATGTCGATCCAGCCGAGACGGGTGCCCAGGTCGAGGTGGTCGAGGGGCGGGAAGTCGAACTGCCGGCCTCGGCCGACGCGGCGCATCTCCACCGCGTCCTCCTCGCCGAAGCCGTCGGGGGCCGACGGATCGGGCGGGTTGGGAACCTGGTCCCAGATCTCCTGACGCTCGCGCTGGCGCCGCTCCAGCTCCCCGTCCAGCTCTTGCAGGAGCGCCTTGAGCCGACGCGCCCGCTCGATGTCGTCGGGCGTGCGGGGCTTTCCCAGGCGCTTCTGCTCGGCCCGGGCCTCATCGCGGCGGGCGGCCGCTTCCCGCCAGCGCGCGTCGGCGGCGAGCAGGCGGTCGAAGAGCTCGGCTGCCCCCTTGCGGGCGAGAGCGGCCCGAAACCGGTCGGGGTCGCTGCGGGCAGCGCGGAGGTCGATCACGGGGCGGAGTCTAGTTCCCGTCCGGGGCGGCAATCCGGCCGAGGTCGGGATCTCCCTGGGGCGCGTCCGCCACCGAGGAGCAGGAAGGCGCCCCGGCTGGTAGCGTGTGGCCATGCCGGGCCGGTGGAGAGGCAGCCAGACCTTCCTCCTCGTCGGCGCCCTCCTCACGGCGGCGGGCGTCTCCATCGCCTCCGCCGCGCCCGCTGCCTTCATCGCCGTCCGGGACGGGGACGTCGTCGACCTCGTGGGTACCAAGGTCGTGTGCGCTGCCCAAAGGGACGGCATGCTCTGCTTCCAGGTGCGCCGGGAGAAGCCGATCGCGGGCTCGTTCGGCGTGGCCATCCACCGCGACCGGCGCACCGTGCTCTTCCGCTTCGACGCCGCCGGCCGGCCGAAGATGGTGGCGCGGCGGCCTCAGGGGGCGGGTCTCTCCACCCGCCTCATCCCTCTCCGGATCGGCCAGGTCACCCGCCTGGCCGGGACGCGACTCGACTGCGCCGCCGTGGCAAGCCAGGGGCGGCCCACCGTGTACTGCTCGAGCGACGACGCCAAAGGGCCCATCCCCGGCACCCACGCCGTCCTCATCAACGACCGGATGGCCGCCATCGGTCGGGTGGAGAAGAGCCGGCGGACGACCATCGTCGTCCTCCGCCGCCAGCCCTGACCCTCAGCGCCGGGCGAGCAGCGCCTCCACCACCTGCGCTACTCCCTCCTCCTCTGCGGGTGGGCAGATGAAGTCGCTGGCCGCCCGCACCCGGGGGTGCGCGTCGGCCACCGCCACCCCGTACCCGGCCCAGTCGAGGAGCTCCACGTCGTTCTCCCCGTCGCCGAAGGCCACCGTCTCCTCCGGCCCGAAGGACAACCGCTCCGCCAGGAAGGCGAGGCCGGCCGCCTTGGTGACCTCGGGGGCGGCAAACTCGAGGAAGTGGGGGAGGGACTTGGAGATGTACAGGCGCCGGTGGAAGCGCCGGCGGAGGTCGATCGCCAGCCGGTCGAGCTCTTCAGGGTCGCCTACGGTGACGAGCTTGGTAGGCGCCTTGGGCAGCCAGACGAGGAGGTCGCCGACGGCGTGCACGGCCAGCCGCTGGAAGCCGGCGTAGGCGTCCGACTCGGGCGTCTCCCGGGCCACGTACAGCTCGTCGTCCACGTAGCAGAGGATGGGGTGGCCGAGACGCTGCACGGTCTCGATCACTTCCCGCGCCTCGTCCACGGGCATAGGCACGTGGCGGAGGAAGCGGCCGCTCACCGGGTCGGCCACCACCGCTCCCTGGTAGCAGACGACCGGGTCGACGAGGCCGGCCGCCAAGGCATAGGGCCGCACCGACCGAAACATCCGGCCGGTGACGATGACCACCCGCAGGCCTGCGTCGCGGGCGGCGGCCAGGGCCGCTCGGGTACGCGGGCGGAGGACGGCGTCGTCGGCGATCAGGGTGCGGTCGAGGTCGCAGGCGAGCACCCGCACGCCGCGGGGGAAGTGAGGGGGGAGGTTCAGCCTCCCGTAGCCTGGACGACGTACGCCGCCACGTCGGCGATCTGCTGCTCGCTCAGCGAGTCGCGGAAGGGGGGCATGGCTCCCTTGCCGTTCGTCACCCGGTCGATGATGAGCTCGAGCGACGGCTTGGCCTCGTCGAGGTCGGGCCCCACCGTGCCCTTGCTGCCGGCAGCGGCGAGGGCGTGGCAGGCGCCGCAGCCCGCGCTCTGGAACACCTTCGCCCCGGCCTCGGGGTTACCCTCGCCGGCGGCCGGGGTAGTCGTGGTGGGAAGCGGCCCCTCCACGGTCTCCGGAACGGCCCGGGTCGTTCCCTGGGAGCCGCATCCCGCCGACAGAGAGGCAGCCGCTGCCACAGCCGCGATGGCGGGAAGGATGGCTCGGCCGCGCATTGGGGCGGAGTCTACTCGCCCCGAGGCGGGCGGGGCGCGGAGACCGCTCCCCCGACAACCCGCCGGGCGAGCTCGTCCCGTACGCTTCCATGGACGCCCGCGCCCGCCCAGGGGGTCGTCAGAAGGGCGGGCAGGTGAGGTAGTAGCCGGCCCCGGCGGCGACGAAGACGAGGCCGCCGCCGGCGACGGCGAGGAGGACGGCCGCCACCAAGCGCACGAGGGCGCCCGCCGCCCCCCTCCGCTGGGGCAGCGCCTCCAGGCTGAGGGTGTAGACGAGGAGGCCGGTGACCGCCACCAGGGCACCTCCCAGCCAGGTGCCGGTCTCGCTGCCGCACCACCCGGTCCAGGAGACGACCGCGGCCACTGCCGTAGCCAGGGGGAGGAGCCACGCCCACAGGGGGAGGCGGCCGGGCCCGGCCATGCCCGGGGAGTCTAGGCGGCCGGCCGGGCGGAGCGGAGACGGAGGAGCGTCTCCCAGGCGGCGGCGACCACGACCACGGAGGCGCCGGCGACCACGAACAGGGACTGGGCAGACAGGGCGAAGGCCACCGCCTGCGCCGTGCCCACCCCGCTCACGGCCAGCACTGCCGCTCCCGCTCCGGCCTGGGTGGCCGCCCCGGCCGGCGCCACCGGGAGGGCGGCCGAGGCGGCCGAGGCGCACAGGAAGAGCAGGGCCAGGAGGAAGGAGGGGCTGACGCCGAGGGCGTGCAGGAGCAGGAACACGGCCACCGCCCGCAGCGACCAGGAGGCGGCGACGAAGGCGAGCGCCTGGGCCGAGGCGCCGGTGCCGGCGGAGTGGGAGGCCAGCCAGCGGACGATGCGGACGCGGGCGAGGAGGGAGATCCGGACCAGACGGGGCATGGCCACCACGAGAAGCCAGGCGCCCACACCGGCTCCGGCGACGAGGGCGAGGCCCACCCGCAGCAGGCTGGGCATGGCGCCGAAGCCGGCCGCCACCGACGCCAGCGGCGTCAGGGCGGCGCTGTCCAGGAATCCGACCACGACGATGGACAGCACCATGGCCCCCAAACCGGCCCGGGTACGAAAGCGGCGGGCCACGGCCACCCGGACGACGTCGTCGAGCCGGCCCGGCAGAGCCACGCCGGTCACGGTGGCGGCGCCGGTAGCGGCGGCCAGGGCGTGCGCGCCGGGCCGCTCATGGCACGCGAACACCCGCCGCCAGCCGAGCCCCTTGAGGGCGAAGGCAACCGCGAACAGGACGGCCGCCGCGGCCACGAGGGCCGGGTCGGCCTCTGCCAGCGGCCAGCCTGTGTCCAGGAAGTGACGGACGGTCATGGCCGCCACCGCCATCACTGCCAGGGTGAAGAGCACGCTCGCTGCCCGCCGAGCACGGCGCGAGCGAAGCCGTGCCGGGAGGGAGAAGACAGGATGGGCGAGACGGCTGGGCAACGTCATCTGCAAGCGACCCCGAGCCGGTCGCCCGAGACCGACGACAGTATGCCTGCACCGGGAGCCGCCTGCCGGGCCAGCCGCTGCGACAGAGTAGGCTTGCGCCGTGCACGTCGTTCGCAGCATGGACCCGGGCTGGCTCTCCAACGCCTACCTCGTCTACGACCGCCCGGGCGGAAGCGCCGTCTTCATCGACTCCGGCGCCCCGCTCGAGCCGCTGCTGGAGACGGTGGAGCGGGAGCGGCTGCGAGCCACCTACCTCCTCACCACCCACTCCCACCCCGACCACGTGGCCGGCCACGGCGAGATCCGCCGCCGCCTGGACGTCTCCACCGCCGTCGGTCCGGTGGAGACAGGGGGCCTCCGCGTCGACGCCCTCGCCACCCCCGGCCACTCCCCGGACGGGCTGGCGTTTGTGGTCAACGGGGAGGCCGTGTTCACCGGCGACACCCTGTTTCGCGGCTCCGTGGGCGGGGGCGACTTCGACGGCATCCGCCGGTCGGTGATGGATGTGCTCATGGCCCTGCCCCCGCAGATGGCCGTCTACCCGGGCCATGCCCAGCCCACCACCATCGGCCGGGAGTGGGAGGAGAACCCCTTCGTCCGGGTCTGGCGCGGCCTCGATCCCGAGGGCGACGAGCCCTGCCGGGTGGGCGGCGAGGAGGCCGTGCTCGTGGTCTGGTCTCCCGACTACGACGGTAAGGGCAAGGCCTGGGTGCGGTTGGCAAGCGGACGGAACGCCATCGTGGGCGGCTCCCGGGTGGAGCGGCCTCGGGGGCAGGCGTGAGGCTGGGCGCCGTCTTTCCCCAGACCGAGATCGGTGCCGATGCGGGCGGCGTCCGCGCCTACGTGGAGGCGGCGCAGGAGCTCGGCTTCCACCACCTCATGGCCTACGACCATGTCCTGGGGGCGGACGCAGCCCGGCACCGCCACCTGGTCGGGCCCTACCGGGCAGAGCACATGTTTCACGAGATCCTCGTCCTCTTCGGCTTCGCCGCCGCCGTCGCCCCCGGCCTCGAGCTCGTCACCGGGGTCGTCATCGCTCCCCAGCGGCAGACCGCCCTCCTGGCCAAGCAGGCGGCCGAGATCGACGTCCTCACCGGCGGCCGCTTCCGCCTCGGCCTCGGCCTGGGCTGGAACGACGTCGAGTACGAGGCCCTGGGCATGAGCTTCCGCGACCGGGGTCGGCGGCTCGAGGAGCAGATCGAGCTCATGCGGCGCCTGTGGACGGAGCCCGTGCTCGACTTCCAAGGCCGCTGGCACCGCATCACCGCCGCCGGCCTCAACCCGCTCCCCGTGCAGCGACCCATCCCCATCTGGATCGGCGGCTCGGCCGAGCCGGCCCTGCGGCGCGCCGCCCGCCTGGGCGACGGCTATCTCACCCAGCGGCCCCTGGAGGGTGGCTGGCCGGCCACCGTCGAGCGTGTCCGCGGGTGGGTGTCGGAGGCCGGGCGCGACCCGGACGCCTTCGGCATCGACGCCAGGGTGAGCGTGGCCACGGGAAGCCCTGAGGAGTGGCGACGGGAAGCCGAGGAGTGGCGGGGACTGGGAGCTACCCACCTGACCGTGGTCACCCTAGGCGGCGGTCTCGAGGGAGCGGATGCCCACATCGCTCGCCTGGAGCAGGCCAGGGAGGCGTTGAGCAGCCTCTAGGGCGTCTCCATCTCCCGAAAGAGCTCGTACCTCAGCGTGCCTTCCAGGAAGGGCATCGCCCCTGCCACGCGCGCGTAGTCGGGGTCGGCGGCGTCGCGAGCCTCCTCGCGCTCGTAGGCGGCCAAGTCGGGGTAGGCGAAGACGAGGCGAACGGTGTTCATGTCGCCGGAGAGCCCGTGCAGGATCCGGCAGGGGGCGGCGTCCCGGGCGGCCCGGAACTGGCACCAGCGGTGGGCCGCTTCCACGAAGTCGGCGAATCGTCCGAGCTGGATACGGCCGGTGACGTGTACCTCGACTGCCATGCGGGAACGATACGCCCTTGCCGGCCTCGTCGCCACCTAGGGGACGCGCTTCCTTCCCAGGCCCGACGGGGCCTTGTCGGCTCGAGCGGCTGATTGGGCGTGGTAGGGCCGGCTGACTCCCTAGGCAGCGTCGCTCCAGCGAGGAGGCAGCGGGCTCACGTCGGCGGCGTCGCCCAGCGAAGCCCCGGGAAGCGACTGTAGTGGCTGTCGGTGGCGACCAAGGCGCACCCCGCCTCCAGGGCGAGCGCCGCCGGGAAGGCGTCGGCGACCAGGCTGCCTCGGCTCCCCCATCCTGTGAGAGCGGCTGGCCGCGGCAAGGCGCCGGCGGCCATCATCGCCGGTCCCAGCCGTTTCCGCGGTCGCCAATGCGCGGCCGCACCGCTGCCTTGAGGAGGTCGGGGGGCGGATGGGCGAGGAGCGCCGACACGCCGTCCAGTCCCACCTCGTGGGTGATGAGCCGCTCCCAGGGGTAGGCACGACCGGCCAGGAAGGCGAGAGCGGCCCGCATGTGGCGGGGGGCGTGCCCGGCCGAGCCCCGCAGGGTGAGCTCGTCGTTCCGCAGCCGGCCCACGTCGGCGCCGAGAAGCTCCCCCGGCTGGAGGGCCCCGAGCAGGAGGACGGTGCCGCCCGGCTGCACCAGCTCCAGAGCCTGGCGGCGGGCCTCCTCGCTTCCTGCCGCCTCCACGACCACGTCGGCGTCGTGGGGATCGCCGGGGCGGGCGCCGAAGATGGCGGCCAGGGCGTGCCGCTCCGGCCGGCCGCCCACCGCCACCGGATAGCCGCCGGCGTCGGCCACGCAGGCGCACAGCATGAGCCCGATGGGCCCGGTGCCGAGGACGGCGACTACGTTGCCCGGACGCACCTCGGCCCGCTCCACGGCATGGAGACAGGAGGCCAGGGGATCGGCCAAGGCGGCCAGCTCGCTGGGGAGGCCGTCGGGCACAGGGAGGAGGCTCACCTCGGCGATGCGGGCGGGTACGAGCAGGAGCTCGGCGAAGGCGCCGATCAGGGTGGCCGGGCGACGACAGAGGGTCTCGCGGCCGGCCTGGCAGGAGGCGCAGCGGCCGCAGGGAGCATGGCCGGCGGGAACGAGCAGTCGGCCTGTCTCGACATCGACGCCGCAGGCCTCCCGGCCGAGCGGGCTCGGGCGCTCCAGGAGGTCGCTCCCTTCCCGGAAGGCCCGGGCATCGGCGCTGGAGGTGAGGGCCACTTCCACCCGGAGCACCGCCTCCCCCGGGCCCGGGCGGGGGTCGGCGACCTCCTCCAAGCGGAGGTCGCCGGGGCCGTGGAGGCGGAGGGCCTTCACGCGGCGTTATCGTAGGCTTCTGCTGCCTGCGTGGAGAGGAGGTGGACCGTGGCTGTCAAGCTCCATCGTTGCTCCCTCACCTGGCTCAAGATCGGCGCTCACCCCTGCTGGCGCGTCCAGAGGGCTCTCGACGAGGCCGGGATCGAGTATGAGGTGGTCGTTCAGCCCCTCGCCCGCCGCCGGCGGGATGAGCTGGAGCGTCTCTCCGGCCAGCGGCTGCTGCCGGTGGTGGAGCTGGAGGACGGACGGGTGTACCGGCAGGAGTCGAAGGACATGGCCGCCGCCATTCGCGCCGGCACCATGGCTGAGAAGGCCGGCAGCGTCGGCGCTGCCCCGGGCTAGACTTGGTGCCACAGGGGGCTATAGCTCAGCTGGGAGAGCGCCTGGATCGCACCCAGGAGGTCGCCGGTTCGAGTCCGGCTAGCTCCATGAGGGAAGCTGTCGGCGAGGGCCTTTCTCGGGCGGCGGTCTCTCTCACTCCCCCTTGACGGCGCCCGAGACGAGGCCGCGCACGAAGTAGCGCTGGCCGAACAGGTAGAAGGCGAGGATGGGTAGGGCGGCCAGCGTGAGGCCGGACATGATGGCCGGGACGTCGAGGTTGTAGCGGCTCTGGAAGCTGGTGATCCCGACCATGAGGGTGCGCTTGGAGTCGTCCTGTAGGAAGACGAGGGCGATGAGGAGCTCGTTCCACACCCACAGCAGGTTGACCACGGCCAGGGTGAGGAGGGGCGCCGCCGACAGGGGCAGCACGATGCGGCGGAAGACGGCGAAGGAGGAGGCCCCGTCTACGATGGCAGCCTCGATCAGGCTGCGGGGGATGGTGCGGAAGAAGTTGGCCAGTAAATAGACGGAGAAGGGCAGCATCAGCCCCACGTAGATGAGGATGACCAGCCGGTAGGTGGAGATCCAGCCGATCTCCACCCCGAACACGAACAGGGGCACGAGCAGCACCACCGGTGGCACCACCATGAGCGACACCAGCGCTCCCAGCAGCGTGTCCCGGCCGGGGAAGTCGAAGCGGGCGAACCCCCAGCCGGCCAGGGCAGCTAGTACGAGGGTGATGGCCACGGAGCCGGTGGTGACGATGGCGCTGTTGGCAAACCAGGTGGGAAACTGGTCGTTGAGAGCGGTGCGGAAGCCGGCCAGGGTCGGCTTGAGGGGCAGGCCCCAGGGATCGGCCAGGAAGTCGGACTGGGTCTTGAAAGCAGCGCTGACCATGACGTAGATGGGGAACAGGGCCACCCCGGTGGTGGCCACGAGCACCCCGTGCTTGAGGAGCTGGGCCCCCCTCCTACTCACCGGCCTCCAGTCCCGCCCGCCGCTGCACGCGGAAGAAGAGGACGACGAGGACGAGGGTGGCGGCAAACAGGATGGTGGCGGCGGCGGCGGCGATCTCCGGCGACCCGAACTGGAAGGCATTTTGGTAGATGTAGAGCTCGGTCACCTGGGTGGAGTCGGCCGGCCCCCCCTGGCCGTTGGTCATGACGTAGACGTAGTTGAAGACCCAGGAGACCATGGTGATGGACTCCACCACCACGTAGAAGGCGATGACGCCGGCGAGCTGGGGGATGGTGACGCGCCGGTGGAGGCGGAAGAAACGGGCTCCGTCGGTGCGCGCCGCCTCGAAGATCTCCTGGGGGACGGAGAGGAGCCGAGCCAGGAACAGGATCACCCCGAAGCCGAGCTCCTTCCAGACGATGACCCCGGTCATGGTCCACAGGGCCCACCGCGGCTGACCCAACCAGTCCAAGGCGAGCACATCGAGCCCGGCCCCGCGCAGGATCCGGTTGAGAACCCCGTTCAGCTGAAGGAGCTGGCCGAAGATGACGCCCACCACCGGGATGGGGAGCACGTAGGGGAGGAACACCGCCCAGCGGTGGAAACGCCAGCCGCGCAGACCCTCGAACAGGAGCACGGAGATGAGGAGGGAGAGGAGGACGAGCACCGGCACGGCCAGGAGGAGCCTGCCGTTGTGGCTGAGGGCGGTCTGGAACACGGGGTCGTCGATGGTGAGTCGGAAGTTGTCCAACCCCACCCAGCGGCCCTTGTACTCGAAGGCCCGCTTGATGACGTCCACCACGGAGTAGCCGAAGACGAACACGACCACCGCCAGGGCGGGGGCAATCCAGACGAGCGGCTCCGCTCGCCCCAGGCGGAGCCGGCGGCGCCGGCGGTGGGCGGGGGCGGCGGCAGCCTCTACCGTGCTCATGCCGAGACAGGCTAGCTGCGCCCTTCCCGAGGGAGAGCGCCCCGAGGGAGGGGAGGACGAGAAAAGACCTTCCCCTGCCCATGCCAGGCCGGGCGGCCGCACCCGGAGGTCGGCGCCGAGACGCTCCTTCGCCGCCCCAGCCCCCGGAGATGGTGTCTCCGGGCCAGGCGCTGCCGGGGAACGCCCACGCGGGGCGCCCCCGGCGGCGCCGCCCATGCTGCTAGCGGTAGGACTTAGCCCACTCCCTGAAGTTGGCTATCAGGTCTCGCTTCGTCCGTCGGATGCGATCGGCCACCCGCTCCACCCCCTGGGCGGCTCCCTTGGCGTCCGTGTTTCCGCCCAAGAGGAGCTGCACTTGGGGCCAGATGCCCTTGGAGTCGAGCTCGGTGGGGATGAAGTTCTCGATGTAGGGGGCTCCCCGCTTGACGAGGTTGAACAGCACCCGCTGCTGGGGAATGGTGATGAGTCTGGTGTTGAACCGGTCGTAGGCGGGGAAAGCGCCCGTGATCTTGAACCAGGAGGCCATCCGCTCCGGGGTATGCATGAACATGATGAAGTCCGCCGCCACCTGCGGGTACTTGGTCCAAGCGGGGATGCCGAGGGTCTGGGAGGTAGATCCCAGCCGGCCGGCGTAGGGGCCACTTCCCCACCGGGGCATGGCCATGACCCCGACCCGCTTCAGCCCTGCTTGGAGCAGGAACTTCTTCACGTCCGAGCCGGCCACGATGGTCATGGCCGCCTTGCCCTCGGTCCAGCGCTGCTGGCCCTGGTACAGCTCCAGGGAGTTGATGTCCTCGTTCCAGCAGTCGTGGTCGCGCATCTCCTGAAGGCGGGTCCACCAGGCGGCCATGTCGGGGTCGGTGAACTTCTTCTTGCCGGTGACGGCGTCCAAGACGTCGGACACCGATCGGATCCCCTGGCCGCCGATGACGGAGTACAGCCAGCCCCCGAACCAGCCGTCCTTGACGCCGCCGGCGATGGGGGTGATGCCCTTGGCGCTCAGCTTGTCGCAGGCGGCCAGGAGCTCTCTCCATGTCCGCGGCACCTTCACTCCCGCCTTCCTGAGGACATCGGTGCGGTAGAGCACCGGGAAGGAGGGCTGGACATACCAGGGAGCGGTCCACACCTTGCCGGCGAAGGTGTCCTCGCTGGCGTTGAGGTAGTGCCTGAGCTCGGAACGGGGAATGTAGTCGGATACGGGCTTGATGTTGCCCGCCCAGGCATCCTCCAGGGACCAGATGGCGCCCCAGAAGTACTGGATGTCGGGGCCCTTCTTCGCCGCCGCCGCCGCCTTGAAGGCGGGGATGAGCCCGTCCGTGGTCTGGAGTACCGTCTTGATGGACACGTTGGGGTGCTTCTTGCGGTAGAGGGCGATGGTGTCGGCCAGCCACCTCTTGGCTCCCGCCGCCTCCTGCTCGCCCCACCACCACATGGTCAAGTTGACCGGCTCGGTGGGGAAGGCCTCCCCGGTCAGGGTGCGGCCGGCCGTCAGCGGCCGGGCGGCCGTGGCGGCCACCGTGCCCGCGGCCACAAGGGCTGCCGCCGCCAGAGCCGCTGCTACAACCCTTGCTCGTGGTCGCATGTGTCTCCTCCTTCCTCGTGCCTCCTACAGCTCGATGTCGTGGCCGGAGAGAAGCTCGCAGCCGTCGTCGGTGATGAGCACCACCTGCTCCAGGCGCACCCCCTGCCCGTCTCCGTACGAGCCGGGCTCGAAGGCGATCACCATGCCCGGCTCCAGCCGGGCTGGCGACCCGGGCACGATCCGGGGCTCCTCGTGCCAACCGGCGCCTAGGCCGTGGCCGGTGTGGTGCGGGTAGTCGAGGCCTCCTCGGGCGAGGGCATCCAGGTCGCCGGCCCGCGCCCCAGGGCGGGCTGCCTCCACCAGGCGGGCGAGGGCATCGCCGACTGCCCGATGGCGGGCTCGGGCCGCCGGCGAGGGCTCGCCGACGGCGATGGTGGCGCAGGAGTCTCCCCAGTACCCGGCGAGGCGCGGGACGAGGTCGCAGAGGACGAGGTCGCCGCCGGCCACCATCCGCGGCCCCGGGGGACCGCCGATCTCCGCCGTGCGAGGCCCGCTGAGGAGATCGGCCACGATCGGCGTCCGGCCTCCGGCGGCGGCCTCCACGGCCGCCCGCACCGACGTCCAGAGCTCGAGCTCGCTGTTTCCCTCCCGGACCGATTCCCGAGCCGCCCGCTGCCCAGCGTCGCACAGGGCGACGGCCCGGCGCAGGAGCTCGATCTCGTCCGGGTCCTTGACGGCGCGCGCCTTCGCCAGCTCCCCCTCCACGTCCACCCAGGAGAGGCAGGCGGCCAGGGCCGCCGGCAGCGACCCTGCCTCGACCGCCACCCGGCGCCCGGCCACTGCCCGCTGCAAGGCCTCGGCCGCGCGGGCCACCGGATCGATGGGGCCGATGCCGAAGCCGGGGTAAGCGGCCACGGCGCAGCCGGTGGCCTCGGCCGCCTCCCGCTCGTCCTCGCTCACCACCAGGGTGGGCGGCTCGCCGGGGGCGATGAGGGCGAGCGGGGGGAGGGCGAAGGGGCTTGCGCCCGTCTCGATGTCGGCGGCGTAGCCCGTGAGCCAGGCGACGGTGGCGGGATGGGAGGCGAGTACCGCCTCGGCCCCTGCCCGCCGGGCCACCTCCACCGCCCGCTCCCGTCGGCCGGCCACTAGAAGGTCACCGTCAGGCCGCCGTCCACGGTGACCACCTGGCCGGTGAGGTAGGTGTTCTCGGCGCTGGCCAGCCAGGCCACGGGAGCGGCGATCTCGGCGGGCTGAGCCGGACGGCGGAGGGGGAGCTTGCCGTGCCGCACGTACACGTCCCGAAATCGGTCGCCGGCGAGCTCGTCGACGCCGTCCACCACCGACATACGGGTGGCCACGAAGCCGGGAGCGACGGCGTTGACGAGGACGCCGTGGGGGCCGAGCTCCACGGCCAGGGTGCGGGTGGCCTGGTTGAGACCGCTCTTGGCCACGTCGTAGGCGAGGGCCCCCTCCTCCCCGACCTGGCCGTGCACCGAGGTGATGTTGACCATCCGACCGTAGCCGCGCTCCACCATCCCCCGGGCGGCGTGGACGGCCAGCATGACCGGCGCATCCAGGTTGACCGCCAGCACGCGCCGGTAGAGGTCGAGGGAGAGCTCGAGCGCCGGGGCCGGCTCGAAGATGCCGGCGTTGTTGACGAGAATGTCCAAGGGACCCACCGCCTCCTCCACCTCCTGTACCAGGGTGTCCAGGCGCTCCGTCTCGGCCAGGTCGCGCTGGAAGGCGACCACCTCGCCGGCAAAAGGGGGCAGGGGATCGCGGTCGACCACGGCCACCCGGGCCCCCTCGGCCAGAAACCGCTCCACGATGGCCCGGCCGATGCCCTGGGCTCCTCCGGTAACGAGGGCGGTGCGGCCGGCGAGCAGGCTCACCGGCGCTCCCCGTCCGCTTGACGTCCTCGGACGGATTTGTTCCGGATAACGGAAATGTGTTCCAATGAGTGAGTGCATCCTCTCGCTCCCGCCGGCAAACGTCAAGGCCCGGCGGCTCCCCCGGCAGGAGCCGACCGGGTGCTCCGGGTGCTCAGGGAGCTGGCCGGCCATCCGGCCGGCGCCTCCCTGAACGAGCTTGCCCGAGCGGTAGGCCTGCCCAAGTCCAGCGTCCACCGAGCCCTCACCGTCCTCGGTCGAGCCGGCCTGGCCGAGCGGCGCGGGCGGGGACGCTACCGGCTGGGCCTGGAGCTGGTGCGCCTGGCCCTCGACTACTACGAGGCCTGCGACGAGCGGAGCTTCGTGCTGCCCCTCCTCCAGGACCTGGTCGAGCGCTTTCAGGAGACGGCCCACTTCGCCCGGCTGGAGGGCGCCGAGATCGTGTACGTGGCCAAGGTGGAGCCGCCGGAGCGGCGTGCCCGGATGAGCTCCCGGGTGGGGGGCCGAAACCCGGCCCACTGCACCGGCCTGGGTAAGGCTCTGCTCGCCCACGCCCTCCCCGACGCCGCCTCCGTGGAGCGGTACGTGGCCGAGTACGGACCCCTTGCCCGCCGAACCCCCCGCACCCTGACCACCGCCGCCGAGCTCGCCCCCGAGCTCGACCGCACCCGGCAGCGCGGCTACGCCCTGGACGGGGAGGAGAGCGAGGCGGGCATCGTCTGCATCGCCTTCCCCGTCTTCTTCGCCTCCCCCTCCACCCCGGCGGGGGCGGTGAGCGTGGCCGCCTTCGCCCACCGGACCCCCCTGGCGGCTCTGGAGGCGGCGGCAGGCGAGATACGGGCTGTCATCGAGCGCCACCTGGGACCGGTGATCCGGTGAGGATCACCGACGTCGAGCCCATCGTCCTCCGCCTGCCCGAGGTGGACGTGACCCGGGCCGACGGCACCCAGGATGCCTTCCTCGTCCGCGTCCACACCGACGAGGGCCTGGTCGGCCTGGGCGAGGCCGATACCTCGCCCTACCTGGCGAGGACGGCGGTGGACATGCCTTCCTCCCACGCCGTCGCCCGCGGCTTCCGCGACCTCCTCGTCGGCGAGGATCCGCTCCACATCGGCCGCCTGTGGCAGCGCATGTTCAGGGGGAGCTACCACTACGGGCGGGCGGGAGTGGCCCTGCACGTCATGAGCGCGGTGGACATGGCCCTCTGGGACATCGCCGGCCAGGCGGTCGGACGTCCCGTCTGCGACCTCCTCGGCGGCGCCCGCATCGACCGGGTGCGCGTGTACGCCAGCGAGGTCATGCCGGAGACGGAGGACGGGGTGCGCCGCATCGCCGAGCGGGCGGTGGAGCGGGGCTACTCGGCCCTCAAGCTGGGCTGGGGACCTCTCGGCCGCGACCCGGCCCGTGATGCTGGGCTCGTGCGGGCGGCGCGGGCGGCGCTGGGGCCGGAGCGGGAGCTCATGCTGGACGGGGGGATGGGCTACACGGTGAGGACGGCCCTCGACCTCCTGCGCCGGGTGGAGGAGGAGCGCTTGTACTGGCTGGAGGAGCCCCTGGCTGCCGACGACTACGACGGCTACCGGCGGCTGTCCGATCTGGCTTCTGTCCGCATCGCCGCCGGCGAGGCCGACTCCGGGATCGCCCCCTTCCGCCGGCTGGTGGAGCTGGGCCACGTGGACGTCCTCCAGCCCGATCTCGGCCGCTGCGGCGGCTTCACCGTAGCGTCCCAGATCGCCGCCTTGGCCCGGGAGCGGGGGGTAGAGGTGGTTCCCCACTGCTTCGCCACCGGCCTCCTCGTGGCCGCCTCCCTGCACTTCGTCGGCGCCCTCGACCGGCCCACCTTCTGCGAGTACTCGGTGGCCGAGTCGCCCCTGGCCGGCGGCCTGGTGGCCGAGCCCTTCGCCCTGGAGGGGGGCTGCCTGCGGGTGCCGCAAGGACCCGGGCTCGGTATCACCTTGGACGAGGAGCTCGTGGAGCGGCTGCGCCTCGCCTAGCCATGGCCGCCATCACCTTCGACCACGTCAGCAAGCGGTTTCCCGACGGCACCGTGGCCGTCCACGACCTGACCCTGGACGTCGCCGACGGGGAGTTCATGATCCTCGTCGGCCCTTCCGGGTGCGGCAAGACCACGGCCCTGCGGATGGTGGCCGGCCTGGAGCAGGTGAGCGAGGGGGAGATCCGCATCGGCGGCCGGGTGGTCAACCACCTCGACCCGCCCGACCGGGACGTGGCCATGGTCTTCCAGAGCTACGCCCTCTACCCCCATATGAGCGTCCGCGACAACATCGCCTTCCCCCTCCAGATGCAGCGGCTGCCCAAGGCCGAGATCGAGCGGCGGGTGGTCGAGACGGCCCGCCTACTCGGCATCGAGGAGCTCCTGCGCCGGAAGCCACGCCAGCTCTCGGGCGGGCAGCGGCAGCGGGTGGCCATGGGTCGGGCCATCGTCCGCCGGCCCCAGGCCTTCCTCATGGACGAGCCCCTGTCCAACCTCGACGCCAAGCTGCGGGTGCAGATGCGAGCGGAGCTGGTCAAGCTCCACCGCCGGCTGGGGGTGACCACCCTGTACGTCACCCACGACCAGACCGAGGCCATGACCCTGGGCCAGCGGGTGGCCGTGCTGAGCAGGGGAGTGGTGCAGCAGGTGGACACCCCTCAGCGCCTGTACCGCTACCCAGCCAACACCTTCGTGGCCGGCTTCATCGGTAGCCCGTCCATGAACTTCCTCCGCGGCCGGCTGGAGAACGGGCGGGTGGTGGTGGGCGAGTACGCCCTCGGCCTCCCCCACGACCTGCTGCGACGGCTTCGCCAGCAGCCGGCCGAGGTCTTGGTCGGGCTCCGCCCGGAGGCCCTCGCCGATGCCGGGCTGGCCGGCGCTCCCGCCGGCGCCGTCCTCCCAGCCGAGGTGGAGGTGACCGAGCAGCTCGGATCGGAGACGCTGGCCTACGTGCGCGTCCCCGGGGTGGAGACGGTGGAGCTGGGGGAGCGGCCGGTGGAGCTGGCCGGGGCGCTGGCCGCCCGGCTCGATGCCCGCACCGGCGCCCAGCCGGGGGGGCGGCTGCGGCTGGCCGTCGACCTGTCCCAGCTCCACCTCTTCGAGGCGGGCAGCGGTCTCTCTCTCCTTCAGCCCCCGGGCGGGGCCTGAGGGCGGCGGCAGCGCCGGCGGGAGTCGCGGCAACGTAGAGTCTCGTCGGTGCAGCGAGTGCAGCTCTTCGCCACCTGCCTCGGCGACCTCGTCTTTCCCGAGGCCGTGGCCGACGCCGAGGCCCTGCTGCGGGAGGCCGGGCTGGAGGTCCTCTTCCCGCCCGGGCAGGTCTGCTGCGGGCAACCGGCCTTCAACGCCGGCCACCGCCGCGCCGCCCGCCGGGTGGCCCGCACCTTCGCCCGCGCCTTCTCCCGGGAGGCGCCGGTCGTCGTCCCCTCCGGCTCCTGCGCCACCATGCTGGCCCGGTTCCTCCCCGACCTCCTCGGCTGCCAGCCGTTCCCGGTGTGGGAGCTGGCGGCGTTCTTGGACGCCCGGGAGGCTCCGCTTCGCCGAGTGAATGCGGGCCGCCGGGTCGCCTACCACGACTCCTGCCACATGCTGCGGGAGCTTCGGGTGTCCGAGCCGCCCCGCCGCCTGCTCGCCCGCTCCGGGGCCGAGATCGTGCCTCTTCCCCGACCCGACCTCTGCTGCGGCTTCGGCGGCACCTTCTCCGTTCGCCAGCCCGAGCTGTCGGTGGCCATGGCCGACGACAAGCTGGCCGGGGCGGCGGGGCTGGACGCTCTCGTGACCGCCGATCCGGGCTGCCTCATGCACCTGGGCGGGCGGGCGCAGGCGACCGGCGCCGGCCCCCGCCTCCTCCATCTGGCCACAGCGCTCGCCCGAGGGGTGTCCGCATGAGTCCCGCCGGGCCGGACCTTGGCCGGCCGCCGGGGGCCTTCCAGGAGATTGCCCGGCTCAAGCTGGCCGACCCTCACGTGGAGGCCGCCATCGACGCCTCCACCGCCCGGCTCATGGGCCACCGGCTGGAGGCGTGGGCCGCTCTGCCCGGCCTGGAGGAGCTGCGCCAGCGGGCCCACGAGGCCCGCTTGCGGGTGATCGACGACTGGGAGGCCCAGGTAGCCCGCTTCCGGCAGGCGGTGGAGGCCGCCGGCGGTCGGGCTGTTCTGGCCCGCACCGCCGACGAGGCGACCGCCTACGTGGTGGACGTGTGCCGCCGGACGGGAGCGCGGCTGGTGGCCAAGTCCAAGTCCATGGTGTCGGAGGAGATCGGCCTCAACGCCGCCCTCCAGGCGGCGGGGGTGCGGGCGGTGGAGACCGATCTCGGCGAGTACCTCCTCCAGCTCGCCGGCGAGCACCCGGTGCACATCGTCGCTCCCGCCATCGAGAAGACCAAGGAGGACGCCGCCCAGCTTCTCTCCCGGGCCGAGGGGCGGCCGGTACCGGCCGAGATCGATGCCCTTCTCCAAGCCGCCCGGCGCCAGCTCCGCCAGACCTTCCTGGCCGCCGATGTGGGCGTGACCGGAGCCAACTTCGGGGTGGTGGAGACGGGCTCGGTGGTCCTCGTCACCAACGAGGGCAACGCCCGCCTGGTGAGCTCCCTACCCCGGGTGCACGTGGCCCTCATGGGCATGGAACGGCTGGTGGCGACCCTGGCCGACCTGGCCGTGCTCCTGCGCCTGCTTGCCCGCAGCGCCACCGGTCAGAAGCTGACCGCCTACACCACCCTCATCACCGGGCCGCGTCGCCCGGGGGAGGCGGACGGCCCCGACGAGCTGCACGTGGTGATCGTCGATAACGGCCGCTCCCGGCTGGTGAGAGGGCGCTACGGGGAGATGCTGGCCTGCATCCGCTGTGGGGCCTGCCTCAACGTCTGCCCCGTGTACCGCAAGACCGCCGGCGCCGCCTACGGGCCCGTGTACTCGGGGCCCATGGGGGCGGTACTCGTCCCCCTTCTCACCGGCCTCCGGCAGGCCCCCGACCTCCCCCACGCTTCCTCCCTGTGCGGCGCCTGCACCGATGCCTGCCCGGTGAAGATCCCGCTGCACGAGTTGCTCCTGGAGCTGCGCCGGGATCTGGTGGAGGAGGGGGTGGCGCGACCGGCCGAGCGGCTGGCCTTCGCCCTGTGGTCGCTGGCCTGGTCCTTCCCCCTCGGCTACCGGCTGTCCACCTTTCTCGCCCGGCTGGCCCGGCCCCTGGCCGCCCTGGCCGGCCCCGGCCGCGCTTGGGCCGCCGGCCGGGCCCTTCCTTCTCTGGCCCGTCGCCGCTACCGCGATCGCCGCTGATGCGCCAGCGGGTGGAGGAGTTCGTCCGCAACGCCCAGGCGGCCGGGTTCGTCGTTCACCGGGGCCGGCCGCCCGACATCGAGGGGGCAGGCGTGTCCCGGGCCCTGTACGGCCTTGCCGACACGGGCTCGGTCGTGCTGGCCGCCTCGGCCGAGGAGCCGCGCGCGGCCTCCCTCCTACCTGAGGTGCACATCTCGCTCCTGGCCGAGGAGCGGATCCTGGCCGGCTTGGAGGAGCTGTTCGAGGCCGTCGGCGGCCGCCTCCCCAGCGCCCTCGCCATCGTCACCGGGCCCAGCCGCAGCGCCGACATCGAGCAGCGGCTGGTGGTGGGCGTGCACGGGCCCAGGGAGGTGCACGTTGTCCTCACGCCGCCCGGGAGGCCCCGGTAGGGTTGCCTCGTGCTTCCCATCGAGCGTCCCCAGAAGATCGTCTGCGTGGGCCTCAACTACCGCGACCACGCCGCGGAGCAGGGCGTCCCCCTGCCCGACCGCCCCCTCCTCTTCGCCAAGTGGCCGAACACCCTCATCGGCCCCGGCCAGCCCATCGTCATCCCCGCCATCACCGAGCAGGTGGACTACGAAGCCGAGCTCGGCGTCGTCATCGGCCGCCGGGTGCGGGGGGTGTCGGTGGAGAACGCCCTGGAGGCGGTGGCGGGCTACGTGTGCGTGAACGACGTGTCGGCCCGCGACCTCCAGTTCTCCGACAAGCAGTGGGTGCGGGGCAAGTCGCTGGACACCTTCTGCCCGGTGGGCCCCGCCCTCGTCCCCGCCTCGGAGGTACCCGACCCCCAGGCTCTCGGCATTCGGGCCATCCTCAACGGGCAAGTGATGCAGGAGTCGACGACGGCCAACATGGTCTTCACCGTGGCCGAGATCATCGCCTTCGTGAGCCAGGGCATCACCCTCGAGCCCGGCGACCTCATCGCCACCGGCACCCCGGCCGGGGTGGGGATCTTCCGGTCGCCGCCCGTCCTGCTCCAGCCGGGGGACGAGATCACCATCGAGATCGACCGCCTGGGGGCCCTCACCAACCCGGTGGTGGCTGGGTAGCGCTGCCGGTCGCTCGGCCAGAGCCGCCGGTCGCTGGGATGCCCGGGTCAGCGCCTGGGAAGGCGGCTTCCACCGGCGTTGCTCCTCCCGCCTGAGCGGGGATCACGCCCCCCGGCCTGACAGACGAGGGCGACCATCGCCTCTGCCGCCTCCTCGTCGCTGAGCCCGTGGCGCTCGGCGAGGGATTGCCAGGTGGAGAACTCGAGGGCGTGGCCGACGAAGGCGACGAGCCGCCGGCGGCGCTGCCCCCGCACCTGCCAACCGGTCACGAGGCGCTGGTGCAGCTTGCGCCCGGCCTCCTGCCAGGGAGCCGACACCTCGCGCACGACGGGCAGGAGTGGGGCGTCGCGGATGACGTGGGCCAGCATCATCTGGTTACGGCGGTAGTAGCCGTACAGCTCCTCCAGCGCTCCCCGCAGTCGGGTCTCCGGGTCTCGGACGCGGCTCCAGCGGGCGCCGTCGGGAGGCGGATCCGCCTCCAGGGCATACCCGGAGCAGGCCCTGAACAGCGACCGCTGGTCGGGGAAGTGGCTATAGACGGTCGCCCGCCGGACGCCGGCCCGCTCGGCGATGGCCGCGATGGTGGTGCGAGCAGGGCCGAGGATGGTGTGCAGCTCGACGGCCGCCTCCACGATCCGCCGCCTGGTCTCCTGGAGGCGCTGGGCGCGGCGCCTCATCTGGTACTTTCGCCTCTTCCCCATTTCCCTGGACACGGATGTTCAGAGAATACTTGACGGCGGCCACTGGAGCGCCTAGGATCCGATTTTAGCGTACATGCTTGTACGGTGATTTCCCGCATACGGCCCACGGAGGCATCCATGGCAACGGTGGTGAAAGCGCAGACGCGGATCGACGAGATCGTGGACGGCATCTACCGCATCTCCAGCTGGTCGGACGCCTATGGGATCACGTTCAACGAGTTCCTCATCGACGACGAGCGGCCTGCCCTGATCCACACCGGCTACCGCTCCGCCTTCGAGGCCGTGCGGCGGGCGGTGGGCGAGGTCGTCGATCCCGCCCGGCTGGACTACGTGGTGCTGCTCCACTTCGAGGGCGACGAGTGCGGCGGGATGTACGGCTTCCTGTCCCAGGCTCCGGAGGCCACCCTCGCCTGCTCCGCCCTATCGGCCGTCCTCAACCTCAACGACTGGCAGTACTCAGGGCGGGTGCAGGGCTTCCAAGACGGCGACGTACTCGACCTGGGGCGGCACAAGCTCCGCTTCCTGGAGACGCCGCACGTCCACCACTGGGACTCGATGATGCTCTTTGACGAGACGACCCGGAGCCTGTTTCCCTCTGACCTCTTTCTCCAGCCGGGAGCGCAGCCTCCGGTGGTGCGGGAGGATCTGGGGGCCGAGATGTGCGCCGTCTACCGCGAGATCGGGATCTTCGCCCACGAGGAGCCGGTGCGGCGGGTCGTCGACCGGATCGAGCGGCTCGACCCGCACTGGGTCCACGCCATGCACGGCGGTACCTTGGCGCGGGAGGCTCTGCCCGCCTACGTCCGCGCCCTGCGCACCCTTGACTTCGCCTACCAGGGAAAGGTGCTTGGGCGCGGGCTGCCCTCGTAGGGAGGAGGTGCCATGGCCAGGAAACGACCTCGGCCGGTCGAGCTCCTCGAAGGCGCCCGGCGCGGCCGGGGGGGTCGCGGCCGCGCGCCGGGCCGCGCTAGGAGACCGCCGGCGGCTCGTCCCCTGTGTCCAACCGGAACGGCGGGTAGGGCTCGACCAGAGAAGCGAGGTAGGCGAGCAGACGGGCCTGCCAGCGGACGACGCCGCGCTGGAAGCGCCACAGCCTCGGCGGGTAGCTCTCCCCGGCCAGGATCGATACTGCCGCCACCACCCATACCCCGGCCGCCGCCACCCCCAGCAGGACGAGCACGAGCGCGCTGGGAACGGCGTACAGGAGACGGAGTAGCGCCGACGCCGGCGTGGGCGAGCCGGAGGAGCGCACGTGCAGGCGCACCGGCTCCTCGCCTCCCATGGGCAGGCGATCGGTGAGGATGGCAAGATAGGCGATGACGGCTACCACCCAGCGCAGGGCGGTGGTCACCCGCGGCCCATCCTCGGCCACGTAGCTTCGGCCGCCCTTCTGGGAGACGATGACCGCTGCCGCCAGGGGGAAGACGAGGTAGAGGACCGAGAACAGGCCCCCGCCGACGAGGGCGGCCAGGGTGAGGATGAGAAGCCGCACCACCACGTGCGCCCGCTGGAACCGGCGCGGGCGGGGAAGGTCGAAGGCCACCGGGTAGGCGCCCACGGCGCCGATTGTGCAGGCAGGATGGGTGGGCCGCTACTCCTCCAGGGCAAGGCCGCGCCGGGAGAGGGCCTGGATCAGGAACCGGCCCTCCATGGAGGCCTCGAGATCGAACTCCTCTCCCACCTCAGGGTCCTTGCCGATCAGCTCCCGCTCCCTGCGGTTGACCGCCAGCGTGGCCAGATCGGCCGACTCCCACAGCTCCACGGCCCCGAACCGCTCGCCGGCCTCGTCCGACAGCCACAGCTTGAGGCGCAGCCCGGGGACGTTGGCGGCGTCGTTCACGATCTCGTCGCGGAGGGCGCGGCGGAGCTCCTCCAGCGTGGTCTCGGCGTCGGCCAGGCTCCAGAGCAGAAGGCGGACGAGCACCGCGGCGACTCTACTACCATCGGACTCCACAGACGGGAAGGAGGAGGCGTCATGGCGTTCGCGCTGACCGCTAGGTGGCTGGCTAGGGAAGGCGAGGAGGAGCGGGTGGCGGAGGCCCTACGCGCTCTCGCCCCCGCCTCTCGGGGGGAGCCCGGCTGCCTCTACTACCAGCCCTGCCGGGACCGGGAGAACCCCCGCGCCTTCCTCGTCTTCGAGGTGTATGAAGACGAGGAGGCCTACCAGGCCCACGGCCGGTCCGACCACTTCCGCCGCCACGGCCTACCCGTCCTGGACCTCCTGGAGAGCCGCCAGCGCGTCTTCTACGACACCCTCGACGACTAGGGGTGCGCCGTGCCCGGCTCGCCCTGCTGGCGGGTCTGTTCCTGACCGGCCTGGCTCTTCGCCCCCAGCTCGTGGGGGTGGGCCCGCTCATTCCGGCTATCCAGGACGACCTCACCGTCTCCCACGCCGTGGCGGGGCTCTTGGGAACGATTCCCGTGCTCTGCATGGGGGTGTTCGCGCCCCCTGGGCCGCATGTGGCCCGCCGCTACGGGACCCGGGTGGCGGTGGCCGGCTGCATCGCCGCCATCGGCCTGTTCGGGCTGGGTCGAGCCTTGGCCCCCGGCGCGGCCCTCGTCATCGTCCTGACCTTCGGCGTTGGAGCGGGCATGGGTCTTGCTCAGACGCTGATGCCGGTGGCGGTCAAGGAGCGCTTCCCCCACCGTCCTGCCTTCGCCACCGGCATCTACACCACCGGCATCAACGCCGGCTCGGCCGTGTCCTCGGCCTTGGCGGTGCCTGTCGCCGATGCCGCCGGGGGCTGGCGGTGGTCCCTGGGCGCCTTCTCGCTGACGGCGGCGCTCCTGGCCGTCCTGTGGCTGGCCGTCACCCACCGGGAGCCTTCCCACGTCCGACCTGAGACGCGGCCCGTCCGCCTGCCTTGGCGGAACGGTCTGGCCTGGCATCTGGTGGCCGTGTTCGGGTTCATGTCGTCCATCTTCTACGGCCTCAACGCCTGGCTTCCCGACGCCTACGTGGAGCGAGGCTGGACCGAGGAGGGGGCCGGCGGCCTGGTAGGAGCGCTGAACGTGGCTGCCCTGTCCACCACCCTGCTCGTTCCCTGGCTGGCCGACCGCCACGGCTCGCGGCGGCTCTATCTGTCCAGCCTGGCCCTGCTGTTCGTGGTCGGTACGGTGGGTCTGGCGGCCGTGCCGGAGGGAGCTTGGGCGTGGGCGACGGTGGTGGGCGTGGGCGTGGGAGGGCTCTTCCCCCTGGTCATGACCCTTCCCCTGGACGTCGCCCACCGCCCCGGAGACGTGGGGGCGGTGGCGGCCATGATGCTGGGGGTGGGCTACACCGTCAGCGCCGTCGCTCCGGTGGGCCTGGGGGGCGTCCGCGACCTCACCGGCACCTACGAGGCCACCCTGTGGCTGATCGCCGCCGCCGCCGGCGTCCTCCTCGCCCTCAGCACAGCCCTGTCCACCGAGAGGCTGCGGGCCGGGGCGATGGCCCACCGCCCGCCCGCCTGACCTCCTCGCGCCGTCGCTCCTACCCGAAGCCGAGCGAGATAACCCCCCGGTCGATGAGTCCCTGGGTGAAGGCGGGAGCGGGCAGCACCTTGACGCCGTAGGCGTCGCGCAGGAACCACTCGAAGTGGACGAAGACGCTGGAGCGCACGGCATTCACCTTCTCCAGCCGCACCAAGTCGTAGACGGCCAGCCGGGAGCGGAGGCGGGGGTCGTGGAGGAGCCGGTCGACCGCAGCCGAGCTCAGGTCGCCGAGCAGGAGCAAGGGCTCCCCTCCGGCCAGCCGCTCGCAGAAGAGGAGCCCGGCCCGCAGCTCCACCGCCGCCCGCTCCCGGCGCCAGGCGAGCTCCAACCGCACCGGCGTGCGGGCCAGCACCGCCACCTCGTCCAGCTCCTCCTGGCAGTGGCGGGCGAAGGCGTCGATGAGGTCGCCGAAGGTGATGGTGGTGGCTGCCCACTCGATGCGGCGGGAGCGCCGGGCCTCGTCGAGGGCGTGCGCTTGCTGGTCAGGGGAGGGGAGAGGGTGGTCGCCCAGGGCCAGGCCGTGACTGGCCATCTCGGCTGCCAGCTCCTCCTCCGACACCGTGCCCAGGCGGGGGTCGGCCAGCGCCTCCAGGGCGGCCAGAATGGACGCCGTCATCTCCCCGCCTCCTGGAGCAGGTCGACGATGGCCTCGGGGGCAAGGTCAGCCACCGGTATGTAGGTCCCTCCTCCTGCCCGAGCCAGCGCGGCCGAGCAGCCGTGTCCCGACCGGGAGGCGTCTGCCACCACCAGGAGGATGCCGGCCCGGCGCAGGGCCCGACTCTCGGCCAAGGCGTCGGCGACAGCGTCTCCTCCCCGCCTGAGCGGCGTCGTCGCCTCCCCATCGGTGACCGCCACCACCAGGGGCACGGCGTTGGGATGCTTCGTCAGCTCCTGGCGGAGGAGCGCCCGCGCCCGGCGCAGGCCGTCCGCCAGGGGAGTCTGGCCGCTCAGGGGGATGGAGCGCAGGCGGCGCCGGGCGAGGAGGGCGCTGGCGGTGAAGGGGAGGGCGACGGTGGCCTCGGGCACGCCGCCGCGGAAGGCGACCAAGGCCACCTTGTCGCCGTGCCCGGCGGCGTCGTCGAGGAGGCGAAGGACGATCCCCTTCACCTTCTCCACCATCCGGTCGGCGTGCACCGACCAGGAGTTGTCGACGAGGAAGCAGACGGCGAGGGGAGCCCGGTGCTCGCGCACCTTGCGTCGCAGGTCGGCCGGCTCCACCCGCAGGGGAAGGCGGCGGCTTCGCCACGCCGCCGCCCGCAGGGTGGCGTCGACGGCCACGTCGGCGGATGGAGGGGACGCTAGCCGAGGGCGGGTGTACTTGCCCTTGCGGTGGGAGGCGAGCGAGCGAAGCCGGCGGCCGGGCCGCGTGCGCTCGCTGCGGTCACGCCGGCGGCGGTGCTCGAACACGGCTTCCGCATCCACCGGCAAGGGCTGGATGCCGGGAGCGCCCTTCAGGGGGGCCTCCACCTGGAGACCTAGCTCGCCCTCTGCGGTGCCGCTTTTTTTGCCAGCTCCGCCTCCACGGCGTCCTCGAGCAGGCGACGGACGACCTGGGAGTCGAGGCTGGGGGAGGGGGAGAAGGGATCCTCCGGTAGTCGGTGGCTCAACGCGAGCGCCGCCGCCTCGACCACGTCGTCCGGCTCTACCCGGTGGCGGCCGGCCAGGGCGGCGCAGGCCTTGGCCGCCTCGATGATGGTCAAGTCGGCGCGGTGGCTCCCTACCCCTGCCCCGACCGTCAGGCGGGCCACGGCCCCGTACAGGTGGCCGGGGACGGTCACCTGCCGGAGCAGGCGCTCCGCCTCCGCCAGCGTCTGCGCTAGCTCGGCCTGGGCCGGCGCCCACCGGGCCAGGAAGGCGTCCGGGTCGGCGGTGAACGACTCCCGCCGGCGCACGATCTCGGCCCGGGCTTCGGCGTCGTAGACGGGGTCCACCTGGACGTGGAGACCGATGCGGTCGGCGATCTGGGGCCGGAGCTCACCCTCCTCCTCGTTCATGGTGCCCACCAGGAGGAAGCGGGCCGGGTGAGCGACGGACACGCCCTCCCGCTCGACCACGTTCACCCCCAAGGCGGCGGCGTCGAGGAGGATGTCCGTCAGGTGGTCGTCGAGCAGATTGATCTCGTCCACGTAGAGGATGCCCCGGTTCGCCTCCGCCAGCAGTCCCGGCTCCAGGGCCCGCTCCCCTTCCCGCAGGGCCCGGGCGATGTCCACCGTGCCCGCCACCCGATCCTCGGTAGCGTTCAGGGGTAGGTCGACGAGGCGGCGGCGGCGGCGGGCGACGGGGAGCTCCTCTCCCCGCTCCCGGCGGTCGAGACAGGGGGGGCAGGGCGAGGCGGGATCGCAGCCAAAGGGGCAGTCGGCCACCACCTCGATCTCGGGCAGGAGCTCGGCGAGGCCGCGCACGGCGGTCGACTTGCCGGTGCCGGCTGGGCCCTTGAGCAGGACCCCTCCCACCGCCGGGTTGACGGCGGCGACCAGGAGCGCCTTCGTCAGGCGCTCCTGGTCGACCATGGCCGCGAACGGGAAGTAGCGCAGGCTCACGCGGTGATGACCAGCCTCCTACCGAAGGTGGGCTCGGCCTGGACGATGGGCGGGAACTGCCAGGTGCCGATGAGGGGCACGGCCACGTCCCGGTTGACCTTGACGTCGACGACGAACGGCCGTCCGCTCTGGAGAGCGGTGGCGAAGGCATCGGCCAGGTCGTCGGGCTTGTCCACCGAGATGCCCCCTGCCCCCATGGCCTCGGCCATGCGGGCGAAGTCGGGGTTCCACAGCTCCCCCGTGCGGTGCTTCATAAAGCTGGTGGCGATCTCCCGGTTGTCCATGTAGAAGCGCTGGAGGTCGCGGATGACGCCGATGGTGAAGTTGTTGAAGATCACCCACACCACCGGGATGTCGTGCTCCACGGCCGTGGCCACCGAGCCGGGGAACATCATGAAGCTGCCGTCGCTGGTGACGCACACGGCCGGCCGGTCGGGGCGGGCCAGCTTGATCCCCAGTACCCCGCAGGTGCCGAACCCCATACCGGCGAAGCCGCCGGGCGTGAACACGGTGCGGGGCTCGTACACCTGCCAGTACTGCTCCACCCAGGTCTGGTGGTTGCCGGTGTCGGTGATCATGAGCGTGTCCCGGGGGGCTGCCTTGCGCAGCTCCCCGATCACCCGGCGGGGGTCGATGGGCTCGGCGTCGGACTCCATCTCCGGTCGGATGAAGTTCTCCCACTCCATCTTCCAGGCCTCGATGCTGTCGTCCCAGCCCGACCGCTCCCGCCTTCCTCCCTGCCTCGCCGCCAGCTCGCGGAGCTGGCGCAGGACCTCGCGGGCGTCGCCCACGATGCCGAGCTCGGTGGGGTAGTTGCGCCCGATCTCGGTGGGGTCGATGTCCACGTGGATGAGCTTGGTGGGGGGGATGTTGTAGGTGTAGCCGGGCACCCAGGAGGAGCAGTGGATGTCGGAGAAGCGGCAGCCGATGGCCAGGATGAGGTCGGCGTTGCGGGCTGCCTCGGTAGCCGGGTACTCCCCCCAGCAGCCGGCGATGCCCAGGTACAGGGGGTGGCCGTAGGGAAGAGCTCCCTTGCCCATGAACGTCGAGTAGACGGGAACGTTGACGAGCTCGGCGAAGGCCCGCAGGTCGTCGTAGGCGTCGGAGAAGACGACCCCGCCCCCGGCCAAGATGAGCGGTCGCTTGGCCTGGAGGAGGAGCTCCAGGGCCCTGGCCACTGCCTCGGGCGAGCCGGGGGTACGCCAGCTCAGGTGGAGCGAGCGCTCCTCCGGCTCGGGCACCTCCACGTCGGCGGAGCGGATCCACAGGTCGTAGGGGACATCGATGTGCACCGGCCCCGGCCGCCCGGTGCGGGCCAGCTTGAAGGCCTTGGGCAGGAACTTGCCCAGGTCTTCCACGCTCTGGGCCTGGAAGCTGCGCTTGGCGATGACCTTGGCCATGCTCGGGTAGTCGGCCTGGTAGAAGCGGTACTCCTCCTGGAGGGCCCCCGAGTCGTACTGGTTGGTCGCCACCTGGCCGGTGAGGGCAATGAAGGCTGACGAGTCGTAGAAGGCGTTGGCCATGGCCACCGTGAGCAGCATGGGGCCGGGGCCGGTGGAGGTGTAGACGGGGATGAGCTTCCCCGACGCTCGGAAGTAGGCGTCGGCCATGTAGCCCGCGGCCGCCTCGGTGCGGGGGAAAACGATCTTGAGCTCATCCTGACGGTTGTAGACGCCGTCGAGCAGACCCACGGCGCCGTGCCCGGCGTAGCCGAACAGGTACGGCACCTTCTCCTTGATCAGGTACTCGACGACGAGATCGCAGCCGCGCATCTCGGCCATAGCGCCCTCCCCTCTACGGTGCTCTGTCGGACCTCGAGAAGCTAGGGACAACTATAGGACGCAGGAGGGGCGGGGAACGAGGGACAGGTCCCCTCCTGGCTGACCAACACTGATCAGTCCCGCCGCTCTCGCCTGGGATCAGGCCGGGTCGGGCCGGCAGCTGTCGGCCCTGTCTTTCCCGGCCCACCTCCCTGCTCGACCGCCTCGGCCCGCCGGAAGTGCTCCACCGTCTTCCGGATGCCGTCGGCGAGGGGGGTCACGGGGCAGTCGAGCCGGGGGCCGGGCAGCTCCTCGGGAAAGGGGAGAGGGACGTCCTCGAAGGTGATCCGACCCCGGGCCTCGGGCGCTGCCTGCTCGATGAGCTCCACCACCTCGGCCATGTGCGCCGGGCGCCCGGGGAAGTCGTACACGGCGGCGCCGGAAGGCTCCGCCTCAGCCGCCAGGAGGAAGGCTCCGGCTACGTCGGGGGCGTAGTGGAGCTCGGTACGGCCGCCGAAGCCGATCCTGTATGCCTCTCCCAGGGCGGCCGCCCGCATGGCGTGGGTGGGATCGGCGGTGACTCCCTGGTCGCGCCCCGGTCCGTACACGGAGAAGGGCCGGAGGCCGATGCTGGCCACCCCCTCGTCCTGCCAATACACCCGCGCCGTTCCCTCATCGGCCAGCTTGTACACCCCGTACAGGGTGCGGGGCCGCAGGCGGCCGCCCTCGTCGTACACGGCTGCCGAGCTGGCGTAGGCGACGGTGGTGGCCAGGCGAAGCCTCTTCACTGCCTCGAAGACGTTGACGGTGCCGACGACGTTCACCTGCGCCCCCCGGGGCGGGTCGGACCGGCAGAAGGGCACCTGTAGCGCAGCCAGGTGGACCACGTGGGTGACCCCGTACTCGGCCAGCGTCTGCTCCAGCCGGGCCAGGTCGGTGATGTCCCCGCGCACGTACTCCACCGCCGCCAGCTCCTGCGGGGAGGCGATGGCCCGCAGCCGGCGGTCGTCGTCGTCCAGGTCATAGCCCACCACCCGCCAGCCCCGACGGGCCGCCAGCACCGCCGTCCACGCCCCTAGGCAGCCGAGAACGCCGGTGACGAGGACGGTGGCGGCCGGCGCCGACGCGCTGATAGCTCTGCCCTCCCCTCACACGTCCTCGTAGACGGTGATGAGGTCGGTGTAGAAGTCCATGGCCGCCCGGCCCTGCTCGTGGGGCCCGAGCCCCGAGCCTTTGATGCCGCCGAAGGGGACATGGGGGTCGACGCCCGCCGTCTGCCCGTTCACCCGCACGATGCCGGCCTCGATGCCTTGGACGAAGGCGCGGGCCGAGGCCAGGCTGGAGGTGAAGATGGCCGCCGACAGCCCGTACTCGACCCCGTTGGCCCGGCGCAGGGCCTCCTCCAGGTCGGAGAACCGGTACAGGCTGGTAACGGGGCCGAATACCTCGGTGCAGGAGAGAAAGGCGTCGTCGGCCAGGCCCTCGAACAGAGTGGGAGCCACCAGGTAGGCCTCGTCGTCCACCCGCTCGCCGCCGGCCAGGATGCGCCCGCCCTCGGCCTTGCCTCGGTCGATCCCCCGCAGCACCTCGTCCAGCTGGGCCTCGTTGACGAGGGGGCCGACCTCGGTATCGGGGGCCGCCGGGTCGCCCACCACGCCCCGCTCCATGCGGGCGAGGAGCCGGCGCTTGAACTCCTCGTACACCGAGTCGTGGACGTAGACGCGGCGGGTGGCGGTGCACTTCTGGCCGGCCGACCAGAAGGCCCCGGCGTAGGTGAGCTCGGCGGCCCGGTCGAGGTCGGCGTCGGCCATTACCACCACCGGGTTGTGGCCGCCCAGCTCGAGCTGGACCCGCTTGCCGAGGCGGGTGGCCTCGTCCCGCACCTGCCTGCCCACGGCCACCGAGCCGGTGAAGGAGACGGCCTTGACCTGGGGGTGGCGGAGGAGGGGTGTCCCCACCTCGCCCCCGCGACCGATGAGGACGTTGAGGACGCCCGCCGGCAGTCCTGCCTCCTGGAGGCAGGCGGCCAGGTGGAGCCCGGTGAGGGGGGCGTCCTGGGCCAGCTTGAGGACGACGGTATTGCCGTAGGCAAGGGCGGGGGCGGTCTTCCAGGCCGGGATGGCGGCAGGGAAGTTCCAAGGCGTGATGAGGGCGACCACGCCCAGCGGCCGGCGGAGGGTGTACACGACGGAGCCGGTGGCTGCCTGCTCGTAGCGCTCGCCCACCGGGCGCAAGCCCTCGCCGGCGTAGAAACGGAGCACCTGCGCCATCCGGGCTGCCTCCAGCCGCGACTCGCGGATGGGCTTGCCCATCTCCAGGGTCATGTCCTGCGCGATCTGCTCCGCCCGCTTGTCCACGAGGTCGGCAGCCTTGAGCAGGATCTGGCCCCGCTGGGCGGCGGGGGTGCGCGACCAGGCCGGGAAGGCGGCCTGCGCTGCCTCCACGGCCGCCTCCACGTCGGCGGCGTCGGAAGCGGGGAACTCGCCGATGGGCTGGGACGGGCGCCACGGCCCGCGCTTGACGTAGGTGCGGCCGGAGATGGCCTCTCGCCACTCGCCTCCCACGAGGTTGGCGAAGGCAGGGCGGGTGGGCGCTTCTAGGACGTCTGTCATCTCTCACTCCTTTGTAGCGGTGCCTGGCACCGCAACAGGATTCCGCAGGGTGCCGATGCCGGGAACGTGAATCTCGACCACCTGGCCGGTCGTCAGGGTGAAGTCGTCGGGGGGAACGATGCCGGTCCCTGTCAGAAGCACGGAGCCGGGCGGGACGGGGTTGTCCCGCAGCAGCCAGTCCACCAGCTCCGGGAAGGAGCGACGCATGCGGGCGGTGGACGTCTCTCCCCGGAAGAGGGTGGCGCCGTCGGGGCCGAGGATCCGCATCTCGATGGAGAGAGGTGCTTCCCAGTCATCGGGGATGAGGAGCGCCGGCCCCAGGGCGCAGGCGCCGGCGTAGATCTTGGCTTGGGGAAGGTAGAGAGGGTTCTCTCCCTCGATGGAGCGGGAGGAGACGTCGTTGCCGATGGTCAGTCCCGCCAGGGAGCCGCCCCGGCCGAGGACGAGGGCGATCTCGGGCTCGGGGACGTTCCAGGCCGAGTCGCAGCGCACCCGGATGGGTCGGCCGGGGCCCACGGTGCGGCGGCAGCCGGCGTCCTTGAGGAAGAGCTCGGGCCGATCGGCCTCGTAGACGCGGGAGTAGACGTCCCGGACCTGGGACTCCTCGAGGCGGGCATCCCGGCTGCGCTCGTAGGTCACGCCTGCGCACCACACCTCGGGCGGCTCGAGGGGAAGGAGGAGCGAATAGGGGGGAGGAAGCTCCAGGGTGTCGAGGTCGAGGGGCTCCACCGGCAGGTGCTCCACCGCTGCCGCCCACACCCCGTCCGGGCCTCGAAACCGGACAACCCGCCTCAGTAGACCGCCCTCCCTCCCGAGATGTCGAAGGTGGCCCCGGTGGAGAAGGAGCACTCCTCGCTGGCCAGGAAGCAGATGAGGGCGGCCACCTCCTCCGGCCTGCCCATGCGGCCGAGGGGGATCCGCTCCACCATGTAGGCGACGTGCTCCTGCGACAGTCCGGCCAGGATGGGGGTCTCGATGACCGCCGGAGCGACGCAGTTGACGAGCACGCCGGTGCCGGCCAGGTCCTTGCCGATGGCCTTGGTCATGGCGATGACTGCCGCCTTGGAGGCCGAGTAGGCGGCGGCCATGGGATTTCCCTCCTTGCCGGCGATGGAGGCGACGAGGACGATCCGCCCGTAGCCGCGGGCCACCATGCCTGGGATGACGGCCCGGCAGGCGTAGAAAGAGCCATCGGCGTTCACCGCCATCACCTGCCGCCACTCCTCGTCGGTCACCTCCACCGTGCGCAGCGACCGACCGGGGATGCCGGCCGAGTTGACGAGGATGTCCAAGCGGCCGTGCCGGTCCTCGATCTCGCCCACGGCGGCGTCGAGGTCGGCCGAGCGGGCGACGTCGCCCTGGATGTCGGCCGAGGGATGGCGGTCGAAGACGACCACCGTGGCACCGCCTGCCCGCAGCCGCTCGGCTGCTGCCTGCCCGATGCCGCTCGCCCCGCCCGTCACCAGCGCCACTCGGCCGGAGAAGTCGTAGTAGTTGGCCACTCAGCAGGCCTCCGCGGTGGGCATCAATCTCCTTCGCCTTCTCCCTCGCCGGTCACCAGAGGACGTCGTCACTCTAATCTGTCCCCGTGGGCTTCGATCCCGTCTCCGACTACCCCTTGGGCGAGCGGCGGCCCGATCTGGTGACGACCCCGTCCGGCCTGCCCTTGGAGGCGGTGACGCTGGAGGGACTGCGGGAGGGAAGGCTGGAGAGCGGCGATCTGCGCGCCACGCCCGACACCCTGCGCCGGCAGGCAGCAGTAGCTCGGGCCTGCGGTCGCCCCGAGCTGGCTGCCAACCTGGAGCGGGCGGCGGAGCTGGCAACCCTGCCGGCCGAGACCATCCTCGACATCTACACGGCCCTGCGCCCGCGCCGGGCGACGGCGGCGGAGCTGGAGGCGTGGGCGGAGCGGCTGGCCGAGTGGCAGGCGCCGCGTTGCGCCGCCTTCGTGCGCGAGGCGGCTCGGGTGTACGCGGAGCGGGGCCTTCTGGCGGGCGAGCGTGCTCCGGTCTGAGCGGTTCCAGGCCCGGGAGCGGCGCGGGCTGCGGCGGGAGCTCCTCATCGCCCCTGACCCCGAGCTGGGACTAGCGGCCATGGAGAGTCCCCACGACCCCGAGCCGAGCCTGGTGGTGGAGGACGGGCGGGTGGTCGAGATCGACAGCCGCCGGGAGGAGGACTTCGACGTCATCGACCACTTCCTGGCCCGGTACGGCCTCGACCTGGAGCAGGCAGAACGGGCCTCCGCCCTCGCCGACGCCGACATTGCCCGCATGCTCGTGGATGTGAACTGTCCGCGGGAGGAGCTGGTGCGGCTGTCGCGGGGCCTGACGCCGGCCCGGCTGGCCCGGGTGGTGGCGCGGCTCGATCCGGTGGAGATGGCGTTCGCCCTGAAGAAGCTGCGGGCCCGGCGGGCTCCCGCCAACCAGGCCCACGTCACCAATCTCAAGGAGAACCCCGCCCTGCTCGCCGCCGACGCCGCCGAGGCGGCCTTGCGCGGCTTCGCCGAGCAGGAGACCACCGTGGGCGTGTCTCGGTACGCTCCCCTCAACGCCATCGCCCTCCTGGTCGGCTCCCAGACCGGACGGCCGGGAGTAATGACCCAGTGTGCGGTGGAGGAGCGGCGGAACCTCCAGCTGGCCATGCAGGGCCTCGTCACCTACGCCGAGACGCTGTCCGTCTACGGCAGCGAGCCCGTGTTCGTGGACGGCGACGACACGCCGTGGTCGAAGGCCTTCCTTGCCTCCGCCTACGCCTCCCGCGGCGTCAAGGTGCGGTTCACCTCGGGAGGGGGCTCGGAGGCCTTGATGGGGCACGCCCAGGGCAAGTCCATGCTCTACTTGGAGGCCCGCTGCCTCGCCTGTGTGCGTGCCGCCGGGTCGCAGGGGGTCCAGAACGGTGCCATCTCCTGTGTGGCCCTCGTCCTCTCCCTGCCCGAAGGGGCTCGCGAGATCCTGGCCGAGAACCTTCTCGCCGCTTGGCTGGACCTGGAGGTGGCGTCGGGCAACGACGCCATCGCCTCCCACTCCGACATCCGTAAGACGGCCAAGCTCATGGGCCAGCTCCTGCCGGGGACCGACTTCGTCACCTCCGGCTACTCGGTCATGCCCCGCGAGGACAACGTGTTCGGGGGCGGGAACTACGACGCCGACGACCTGGACGAGTGGTTGACGGTGCAGCGCGACTGGCGGCTGGACGGGGGCATGGAGCCGGCGGCGGAGGCGGACGTGGTGCGGGTGCGGGAGCGGGCTGCTCGGGCGGTGCAGGCCCTGTTCGCCGCCTTCGGGTTCCCGGCGATCAGCGAGGAGGAGGTGCAGGCGGCCACCTTCTGCTACTCCAGCCGCGACCTGCCCGACCGCGACCGGGCCGCCGACGTGGCCGCCGCCGATCGGGTGCTGGCGGAGGGCATCACCGCCTTGGACGTGGCCCGGGCCCTGGACGAGCGGGGCTTCTCCGAGGTGGCCGAGCGGATCCTGGGCATGCTCCGCCAGCGGGTGTCGGCGGACTACCTGCAGACGTCGGCGATCATCGGCTCCGATGGGAGAGTGAGGTCGGCGGTCAACGATCCCAACCGCTACGCGGGCCCCGGGACGGGGTACGTGCTCGAGGGCGAGCGCTGGCGGGCGCTGCAGGCGCTTCCCCACGTGCTCGATGCGCGCTCGCTGGCAGGAGAGGAGGAGGAGGGCCCGGACCTCGTCGCCGAGATTCGCGTCGCTTCTCGCGGCGACCGCCCGCATGAGGTGGTGGTCGCCGTCGGCCCCGCCTTCGGCAGTCGCATTCGCCGGACCATCAACGGTCTCGACCACGCCGAGGTGGCGCGGGCCCTCTGCGAGGGGATACGAGAGGGGGGAGGGGAGCCGCGCCTGGTGCGGGTGCGCCGCTCGGCCGACGTGGCCTTCATCGGTCACGACGGGGCCGAGCTCTCCGGATCAGGGGTGGCCGTGGGGGTGCAGTCGAAGGGGACGGCGGTCATCCACCGGGCGGATTTGGAGCCCCTGGACAACCTGGAGCTGTTCGGGATGTCTCCCCTCTATACCCTCGACTCGTACCGGGCCATGGGCCGCAACGCGGCCGGCTACGCCCTCGGCCGCCGGGTAGGGCCGGTCCCCACCCTGCTCGACAACTACGCCCGGGCCAGGTTGATCGTCAAGACGACCCTTCTCCACGCCCGGGAGACGCAGGCGATCATCCCCGGCGCCCCGGCGGTGGAGCTCACGCTGATGGTCTGAGGGGGGGTTTTGGAGGGGGGGTCAGTTTGAGGGGGGGTCAGTGAGGCGGGGTCAGGTCTTGCATTAGCGCATAACGCCGTTCGCTTTTCTCCTTACCTCACCTCTTATGCGCTAATGCAAGACCTGACCCCGCCTCCCTCACACGCTGACCCCGCCTCCCTCACGCTGGCGGGGTCTTCTCCGCCGGCCAGGGGACGCCGCCCACGCCCCAGTTCTTGGGCGAGTGGCCCTCCACGATGACCCAGGTGTGCTCCCGCAGGCCCTCGGTCGTGGCCCGGCAGAGGGCATCGGTGAGCTCGGCGATGAGCCTCCGGCTCGTCTCCTCGTTGACGCGGAAGTCGAAGAGCTTGACCTCGATTAGGGGCACGGCGCCTCCTTTCCGTACAGGCCGATGGCTACGAGACGGAACGCGCCGAGCCTACCGCCCTACCCGGCCGGCTTTCCGCCCACCCCCCAGTGCTTGGGGGGGATGCCCTGCACCACCACCTGGATGTGCTCGGGGGCGGCTCCGCTCGACTCGGCCAGGGCCTTGGTCAGGCTGTCGATGATCTTGGGCACCGACTCGTCGGTCACCCGGTGATCGAAGAGCTTGACGTCGATCCAGGGCATCAGCGCTCCTTCCTTCGCAGTAGCAGGCCCACGATAACCCCGGCGGCCAGGAGCTGCAGCCGAACGGAGAGTCCGCCTGTGCGGTGCCAGCCGGGGAAGCGGTGGGAGGGGAAGAGGTCGCGCCCCCCCGGCCTGGGAAGAGGGAGGACGTGCTCCAAGTCGGGAGCGGCGCTGGCAGCTCCCCCCACGACCGCCGGATCGAGGGGGCCGCGGCAGACGGCAAGCAGGGCGAGCAGGGCGAGCCCGGACCGGATCTCGAACCGGCGGGAGCGAATCTCCTCGTGGGGAAGGGCATCACCGACGGCGTGCAAGGCCAGGCCAACCAGGACGGCGCGGCCGCGCGACCGGACGAGGGCGCCTGCCGCCGCTCCGGTGGCGACGTGGAGGGAGACGATCACGGCCCGACGCTACCGGGCCAGGTAGCCGCCGTCCACGGGCAGCACGATGCCGGTCACGTAGCGGGCGTCCTCGGACAGAAGCCAGGCAACGGCGCCGGCCACGTCCTCCGGTCTTCCCCACCGGCCCATGGGGATGCGGGCGCTGACCTCGACCCGCTTCCACTCCTCCACGGTGGAGGTCATGGCCGTCTCGATCCAGCCCGGGGCGACGGCGTTCACCCGCACACCCCGCCCCGCCAGCTCGTTGGAGAGAGCCTTGGCGAGCTGGACCACCCCTCCCTTGGAGGCGGCGTAGGAGCAGGCGTTGACGCCCCCGAAGAAGGAAAGCTGGGAGGCCATGAGGACGATGGCGCCGCCGCCTGCCTCTACCATCCGCCGGGCCGCCGTCTGGGCGAGCACGAACACCGAGGTCAGGTTGAGGTCGACGACGCTCTGCCAGTCCTCCAGGGTATGGTCGAGGGCGCTCTTGCGCACGATGGTGCCCGCGTTGGCCACCAAGGCGTCGATCCGCTCCAGCCGCTCCACGGCCGCGCGGGCCGCCGCCGGGTAGCGGAGGTCGAAGCCGGTGGCCCGCTCGGCCGTCTCCACCTGCCAACCCTCGTCCCGGAGGCGCTCGGCCACAGCCCGGCCGATCCCCCGGCTGGCTCCGGTGACGAGGACCACCGGCGGAGCGGGCACGGTTCCCTCGGGGGTCAGCGCTCGACGTGGAGCGCTCCGCCCTGCTCCCCGAGCACGAGATCGCGGCGCCGGTCGGGGACGTGATCGAGGGGCACCGGCGCCAGGGCCTCGAAGAAGGTGCACCCCGTCTGAGAGCGCACGGCGTGCTCGACGCCGCGGTTGATGACGGCGACGTCGCCCGCTCGCAAGGTCTGCGTCCGGCCGGCCACGGTCAGCTCCATCTCCCCCTCCACCACCACCATCACCTGCTCGGTGTGGTCGTGGGAGTGGGTCGCCACCCCGAAGCCGGGGTCGTAGCTGACCCGGCAGAGGAGCACCTGCTCGCCGCCGATGGCGTGCAGCTTCACTCCGGGGAAGAGCTCGAAGGCCTCCACCCCGTTCCAGGTCCGGAAAGGGGAGCCCACCTCAGGCGTCGACGACGAGCTTGACCGGGGCGTCGGGATGGGCCACCGCCGCCAGGGACAGCTCCTCGTCGAAGATGACCACCTTGCCCCGCCGCTTGGGCTCGTGCTCGCCCCGGGCCTTCTTCTCCAGCGCCCGCAGCACGCGCTCGGGAGTGATGGGGAGCTCGGTGATCCACACTCCGATGGCGTCGTAGACGGCAGCGGCGATGGCCGGAGGTTGGGGGTTGTTGGCCATCTCGCTGATCCCCTTGGCTCCAAAGGGGCCGTCGGCAGAGGGGTTCTCGATGATGATGGTGTCCAGCTTGGGCAACTCCTCCATGGATGGGGCGGTGTAGCTCCCGAACTGGGAGCCTCGGTGCTCGAGCTCGGGATAGTAGGGGTAGGAGCTCTCGAGCACGCCCAGCCCCAGGCCCATCATCGCACCCCCCTCGATCTGCCCCTCGACCTGGGTGGGGTTGATGGCCCGTCCCACGTCGAAGCACTGCACCAGCCGGAGGACGCGGACCTCCCCTGTCTCGTCGTCCACCTCCACCTCGGCGGCGCAGGCGGCGTAGGAGATGGCCGAGTGGGGCGGTAGGTCGACGCGCCCCGTCTCGGGATCGACGATGGCCGCGTAGGGCTTGAGCTGGGCCCCCACGCCGGTGATGAGCTCTCCCAGCTGCCAGGTGGCGGCGGCGGCCACGTCGGGAACGGACACCTTCTTCTGGGGCGCTCCCTTGGCCACCACCTCCCCGTCCACGATGTCCAAGTCGGCGGGATCGATCTCGAGCAGCCTGCCGGCGATGTCGAGCAGCTTCTGACGGGCGTTCAGGGCTGCCTTGAGCACCGCGTTGCCGGCCACGAAGGTGGCCCGAGAGGCGAAGGTGCCGGTGCAGACGGGCGAGGAGTCGGTATTGGAGTTGTCGTACGTCACCCAGTCGTAGGGGACGCCCAGAGTCTCGGCCACGATCTGGGCCTGGATGGTCTTGGAGCCGTTGCCGATGTCCACGGTGCCGGAGAAGACGTCCACTCGCCCGTCCGGCTTGATCTTGATCCAGGCCTGGGAGGGATCCCCATTCTGATTCATCCCCGTGGGGTACTCGATGGTGGAGATGCCGAATCCGCGGTGCTTGGCCATCACCCCTCCTCCGGGCTTCCCAGCTGGGCCAGCAGGTGCTCGGGGAGCCACTCGCCCGACCGCCTCTCCCTGGACATCTGCCGGTACTCAGCCTTCAGCTCGTGGCCGGTGGCCTCGGCGATGGCCTGCACCACGGGCACGGTAGAGGGGTCGGTGTAGACGATCCCGTTGGGAGAGGTGTCGCCGATCCGGTTGGCGTTCTTGAGGCGGAGCTCGAAGGGGTCCATGCCCAGCACTTGAGCGATGCGGCTCATGTGGGTCTCGACGGCGAACGACACCGACGTCACTCCGAAGCCGCGCATGGCCGTGGTGGGCACCCTGTTGGTGAACACCACATAGCCGTCGAAGTGCAGGTTGGGAATGGTGTAGGCGCCGGTGTGGTGGAAGCTGTGCTTGGTGACGCCGTAGGGGGAGAAGCGGGCGTAGGCACCGGAGTCGTGCAGGGTGATCATCTTCCGGCCCAGAATCCAGCCGTCGGCGGTGACGGCGTCGGCGATCTCCATGTGCCAAGGCGCCCGGGTGGAGGAGCAGAGGAACTCCTCCTCCCGCGTCCACCGCCACTTGACGGGGCGGCCTGACTTGAGGGCGAGGAGAGCGCAGATGGTGTCGCTGGCCGTGTCCACCTTGCCGCCGAAGCCGCCGCCTACCGTGCCTCCCACGAACTTGAGCTTGTTCAGGGGCCACTGAAGGTGGGCGGCGACCACGCCCATGGAGAAGTAGAGGGCCTGGGTGCACGAGTAGATGGTGAGACGGCCGGTCGGCTCGGGCACGGCTAGGCACGTCTGCGTCTCCACCGGACAGTGCTCGACGGCGGCCGGGCGGTAGACACCCTGGACGATGACGTCGGCCTTGGCGAACGCCCAGTCGATGTCCCCCTTGCGGATCTGGCGCCGATCGAGGCCCCCCTCGAAGTGGGGGTACCAGTTGCCCCACTGGTGGATGCGGGGGGCGTCGGGGTCGAAGGCCTTGCGCACGTCCAACAGGGCCGGCCGTTCCTCCAGCTCGAGCTCGATGGCCTCCACCGCCGCCAAGGCGGTCTCCTCGTCGTCGGCGGCTACGGCGGCGATGGGCTGGCCCTTGTAGCGCACGTCGTCCTCGGCCAAGAGCGGCTCGTCGGCGGGGATACCGAGGGCCGATAGGTGACCGTACACGTTGAGGGGAACGTCCCTGTGGGTAATGACGGCGCGCACGCCCGGCATCTCCTCGGCCGGGCGAGGGTCCAGCCGCTTCACGGCGGCGTGGTGCACGGGGGAGCGGAGAGCCTTGACGGTGAGCGTTCCCGGTACGCGCACGTCGTCTACGAACGTGCTCCGCCCGGTGACGTGGGCGACGCCGTCGTAGCGAGGAAGACGGGCGCCCACGGCCTTCACGGCCTACCTCCGGCGAGAAGGGTCGTGTACCGGCCCTCGGCGGTGCGGCTCAAGTCGAAAGACTCGCCCCGGGCGGCCGCGGCCACCGCCTCGATGATCTTGACGTAGCCGGTGCAGCGGCAGATGTGGCCCCCGAGGGCATCGACGATGGCTTCCCGGTCGTCGCTGCCTCCCCGGTCGAGGTAGGCCTGGGCGGCCACGAGCATGCCCGGCGTGCAGAAGCCGCACTGGGTCGCGTAGTGGTGGATGAAGGCCTGCTGGATGGGGGCGAGACGCTCGGGGGTGCCCAGGCCCTCCACCGTGGTCACCGACGCCCCGTCGAGAACGCCTACGGGCAAGAGGCAGGAGCGCCGGGGCTGGCCGTCGACGAGGACGGTACAGGCGCCGCAGCCACCCTGCTCGCAGCCGGCCTTGGCGCTGGTGATGCCCAGCTCCTCCCGCAGCACGTCCAAGAGCGTGGTCAGTGGGCCACTGGTAACGTCGCAGGGGCGGCCGTTGACGGTGATCTTCACTGGACCTCCTTGAGCTGGGCGAGGACGCGGCGGACGAGTACCGGGAGGACCCTCCGCCGGTACCAGGCCGACGCCAGAGCGTCGTCGTGAGGCTGGACGTCGCCGAGGGCAGCCTCAGCGGCAGCGTCGGGATCGTCGGCCAGGGCCTCAGCCGAGGGTAGCCGCAGGCCCCACCAGCCTACCCCCGTCGCCGCCACGCGAACCTGCCCGTCGACGAGGCGGGCGGCGGACACGGCCATAGCCGTGTACTCGTGGGTGTGGGGTCGGTCGAGGGCGGCAAACGCCCCCGCCGTCGGCTCCTCGTAGGTCACATCCAAGAGCAGCCGCCGGCGGCGGTGGGCGAGGAAGTCCTCCAAGGGCTCGGTGAGGACGCCGCCGGCTCCGGCCGAGCGGGCCTGAGCGGCCACCGCCAGCAGCGGCCCCTGAAGGTCGCCCCGAGGCACCTCCGGTCCCTCGCCGGCGCAGAGGTTCCCGCCCAGGGTGGCCTGGGAGCGGATCTCGATGTCCCCCACGTTGGCCGCGCAGGGACCGACCGGTGGCGCAAGCCCGATCAGCTCCTGGAGGGGAGTGGTGGCGCCGATGGTGACCACCCGTCCCTCCCTGCGGATGCCTGACAGGCCGGCCCGGGCAAGGAGGATGGCTCGTTCCGGCTTGAGACGGCCGGCGCTGATCTCGGGCATGACGATGGTGCCGCCGGCGATGAGGGTCACGCCGGTACCGTCGCCGAAGGCGGCCACCGCCTCGTCGGGCGAGGAGGGGAGGAGTACGTCCGTGTCGTCAGTCACGCCTTCGCCGTCCCTTCGTTCGTGAGGACAGCCCGAGTCTAACTGAGAGGCGCCGCCGCTTCTCGGCCATGGCGGTCGGGGTCACAGGGGCCCTGCGTACACGCCCTCTTCGAGCTCGGCCGGGTCGGGAGGGGGAGCCGCCTCTGCCTGGGCCAACGCCTCCGCCACCTCCTCGGCCGCCTGCTGGCGCAGCTCCCGCACCTGCTCGGGGGCAAGACCGTCGAGGAGAAGCCGAGCCTCCAGCCGCTCCACCGGGTCACGGCGGGCGTAGGCGTGGCGGAGCGCCTGGGGCACGTACCGGGCATCGTCGTGGGCGGCGTGGCCGTCCAGGCGCAGGGTCACTGCCTCCACGGCCTGGGGCCCACCGCCTGCCCTGGCCCGCTCCACAGCCTCCCGCACGGTGTCGTAGACGAGGAGGGCGTCGGTGCCGTCGATCTGGATGCAGGGGATGCTCCAGCCCCCCTGGACGCGCTTGCTCAGGTCCGGCTCCACCATCTCCCGCTCGGTGGGCGTGGAGTAGGCGTAGTGGTTTCGCTGGAGGACGAACACGGCCGGCACGGCCAGGAGGCCGGCCAGGTTCAGCCCCTCGTGGACGTCTCCCACGCAGAAGGCGCCCTCGCCCAGGAAGGTGAGGGCTACGCGGGGCTGACGGCGGCGCTTGAAGGCGTAGGCGGCACCCACGGTGACCGGCACCAGGTCGCCGAGCATGGAGACGAGGGGGAAGATGCCGCGCTCGGGGACGCCGAAGTGCATGTTCCCGTCCCGCCCGCGGGTAGGACCGGTGGCCCGGCCGAGGTAGTTGCAGAACACGTGGGCCAGCGGCACCCCCCGGGCCAGATGACAGGCGAGCTCGCGGTTGAGGGGCGAGACAACGTCGTCGGGGCCGAGAGCAAGACCGGCTCCGGCCGCCACCGCCTCCTGGCCGCGGCCCGTATACACGGAGCCGGCGATGCGGCCCTGTCGGTACAGGGCCACGATCCTTTCCTCCGCCAGCCGCTGGAGAAGGACAAGCCGAAAGAGCTCGATCCGCGTGGCCCGGGGAACGCCCACGAGATCAGCCGCAGGAAGGGCGCCTCCCGAGGAGGGGGTCAGGTCTTGCATTAGCGCATAAGCAAGCCTATCTCGGCAGTCGCCAACCGCCTTATGCGCTAATGCAAGACCTGACCCCCTCCTCGGCCCCCCTCGGCGTTAGCCCATCCGGAAGACGTGGATCGGCTCGATGAGGAAGGTCACCCGCCGCTCGCCCGGGCTTCGCCACGGGTAGGGCGACTGGCCGATGTACTTCTTCGCCAGCATGTCGATGTCGGCCTCGGCCTGGTCGCCCACGATGGTCTCTACCACCCGGCCCTGGACGGCGAAGCTCCGGTAACCGGCCGGGGTGGTCTCGTGGAAGGAGAGGGCCACGCGGGGATCACGGGCGATGTTGCGCGGCTTCTTGCGGCCGAGGGCCGAGTTCACCAGGATCCGGTTGTCGCGGGTGTGCACCCATACGGTGGTGGAGTGGGGAGAGCCGTCGGGATTGACGGTGGCCAGGTGCCAGAAATTGGGCGCCTCTAGAGCCTGCCGCAGATCGTCATCCAGGGTCACACCCATCTTCGTCTCCTTTCCGATGGTCGCTTGCCGGTCTAGAAGGCCAGAAGCTCCCGCAGAGCCTCCGCGGTGCTCTCCACCGAGGGAAGGTATGCGTCCTCGAGCTCGGGCGCGTACGGTACCGGCGTGTCCGGGGGGGCGTGGAGGGCAGGGGGAGCGTCCAGGAGCTGGAACCCTTCCCGGGCGACGAGCGAGAGCACCTGCCCGGCGGCGCCGGTCGAGCGGGAGGCCTCCTGGAGGACGAGCACCCGTGACGTGCGCGCCAGCGAGGAGAGAATGGTGTCCCGGTCGAGCGGCCACAGCGTGCGCAGGTCGAGAACCTCCACGTCGCCCTCGACCCGCTCGGCCGCCGCCAGCGCCACCTCCACGCAGGCCCCGTAGGCGACCACGGTGGCGTCCAGCCCGGGCCGGGCCAGCCGCGCCCGTCCGATGGGCGTTCTCCGCCCAGGAGGGGGAGCCTCGCCCCGCAGCGTCCGGTACAGGCGCTTGTGCTCGAAGTAGAGCACCGGGTCGGGGTCGTCGATGGCCTGCCGGAGCAGGCCGTAGGCGTCTTCCACCGTGGCAGGACACACCACCTTGAGGCCGGCCACCCCCACGAACCATCCCTCGGGCGAGGAGGCGTGGAAGGGCCCGCCGCGGACGCCGCCGCCGTAGGGAGCCCGGATGACCACGGGAAGGGCAAGGCCCGAGCGCCAGTGGGTCTTGGCGGCCACGGTGACGATGGGGTCGAAGGCGCAGGAGATGAAGTCGGCGAACTGGAGCTCCACCACCGGCCGCTCGCCCATCCAGGCTGCTCCCAGGGCGGCTCCGACGAACCCTTCCTCGGAGATGGGGGTGTCCACCACCCGCTCCTCGCCGAACTCCTCCACCAGGCCCCGGGTGACGCCGAAGGCGCCCCCGTAGTGGCCGATGTCCTCCCCCATGAGGAAGACTCGATCGTCTTCGCGGAGAGCGTCGCGGAGCGCCGCCCGGATGGCCTCCAGGTAGGTGATCTCGGCTACTGGAGCACCACCTCCCGCGTCTGGGACAGCGTCCGATGGTCGACCGGCGTCTCCGGGCCCGGCACCGACCGGCCCAGGCGGGCGACCACCCGGCCCCGCTCCACTCGGGCCGGGTAGTCGTGGATGGGAAGCACGAACCGCCCCGAGCCCAACGCCTTCTTGATGGCCGCCTTCTCCCGGCGCTTGCTCTCGCTGTGGTTGCCCGTGGGCTGGGGCTCGTAGTCGAGCACCTGGTAGATGGGCTCCACGATCTGGTGCTGGATGTCGTAGATGACGTCGCCGCAGATGCAGGCCGTGCCCTCGGTGGTCTCGACGAGGATGTTCATGGACCCCTCGGTGTGCCCGCCGGCCGACTCACAGACGATACCGGGGAAGATCTCCTCGGGCCCCGAGTCCTCCAGGTCGAGGAGGCGCAGAGCTCCCGGCGTGTGCAGCCGGTCGATGTGGTGCTTCACGTACTCGGGCGGGTACTGGCCGCCCATGATCCCCGAGGCCGAGAACTCGAGCTCGCGGCGGTTGGTGATCACGGTGGCGTTGGGGAAGCGGGCGTCCTGGCCGGCGTGGTCGATGTGGTGGTGGGTGTGGAGAATCCAGCGCACGTCCTCCATCTTCAGGCCGTGCTCGGCCAGCTGGTTCTCGATCCGCATCTCCTCGCTGATGATCCCCTTCATCCCCAGCCGCTGCATGATCTCGGCGCTCATGGCGCCCGTGTCCACCAGGATGGGATCGTCGCCGCCGAGGATGAGGCAGCCCCAAGTCTTGACCCGCGTCGTCTGTCCCATGGCCCGCCCCAGCACCAGGAAGCTGGCCTCCAACTCGATGTCGATGAGGTCGAGGAGCTTGATCTCGTAAGCCATGGTTTCCTCCTCTCGCTGTGGCGTCCGCCGATGACTGGATACATACGGCGGGGACGGGGCGGAGGTCAATGGAGAAGAGTGGGCAGTTCCCGGCGACAGGCCCGGCTGCGGTCGCCCGACCCCGACCTCACTCCGCCCCTCGGGCGTCGCCGTCGCGGCCGATGACGATCCAGATGGCGGCGACCGGCTCGTCGCCGATGGTCCACAGCCTGTGGGGTAGAGCCGACTCGAAGGAGATGGCCGCCCCCGGTCCGAGCTCGTACTGGTCGAAGCCCACGCGCACCCCCAGCCGCCCGCTGATCACGTACCCGTACTCCTTGCCGCCGTGGGTAATGAGCGCATCCTCGTCGCAGGAGGCAGCTCCCACCGGGTAGACGACGTAGAGGAACTCCACGGCGGGGTCGCGGGCAGTGGTGAGGCGTTCCCAGCGCACGCCTGACTCGAGGTGGAGGGCAAGGCGCGTGTCGGGGGTGGACACGGGGCTCGCGCCCGGGCTTCCCCGGCGTCCGTCGCCGGAGCCGGCAGCGCTGGGCTCTCCGAAGACGTCGCTCATGGTCAGGCCGAGCTCGGTGACGAGCGCCCACAGGGTGGCGACTGAGGGGTTCACGCGGTCGCGCTCGATCTTGGAGACGAGACTGGGCGACACCCCGATCCGCCGTGCCACTTCCCGCAGGCTGATCCCCCTTCTCTCCCGGTGGGCCCGGAGACGGGCGCCGATGCCCGATCGGGGTACGCGTCTCCGGCCGGGGTCGGCGCTTTGGGCCGGTCTTTGCCACATCGACGACGCCACCACGCCTCCTTGTCGGGATGGGCTTTCCTGCCTGGAGCTGGGACTCGGCTAATCCTGCCAGACGCTGCACGAGTGTCCGGGTCCGCCCGTTCACTCTCGGCAAACTGTGCTGATCGTCCCCAGGGAGAGTACAGGGCTGCTGTTGACTGTTGGTGAACGATGCGGTACGGTGGCGCCGGCAACGGAATCGCCCACCGATCGGCGGGCAGGCCGCTCTGAGCAGGTGGTCCATCGATCTTCCCTGCTGGGAGCGGTGGTGACGGCGCCCGGCGGCGGACGAGGGCCTGAGCTGTGGCCGACGGCGAGAAAGGAACGGGGCCATGACAGACGGGATGGATGTGCCATGACGGACGGGATGGATGTGAACGCGTGGCTGGCCGGCTATCGCAAGGCGTGGGTGGAGCTGGACGCGGACGCCGCCGCCGCCCTCTTTACCGACGAGGCCGTGTACCGAGATGTGCCCACCGGCCCTGCCCACCGGGGTCGGGAAGGCGTGGCCCGCTACTGGCGACAGGTCACGGCCGCGCAGGAGGGGGTGGAGCTCGTGTACTGCCAGCCGCTCGTGGTCGGCTCGCGAGCGGCGGTGGAGTGGTGGGCCACGTTCCGGTCGTCGGGGAAGGAGGTCACCATCCCGGGCTGCTTCGTACTGCGGTTCGCCGGCGACGGGCTGTGCCGGGAGCTGCGGGAGTACTGGCATCTGATCGAGGGAACCCACGCTCCGCCGGAGGGATGGGGAAGGTGAGGGAGCGAAGCTACCGGCAGCGCCGCTACGCGCCCTCGCCGGGTCGCTTCCGGGCTCACGGCCGGGAGGAGATGGGACGATGACGCCGGGAAGGCTGGGGAGCGTGGTGGTCGTGGGAGGCACGGCCGGCCTGGGGCGGGAGGTGGCGCGGGCGTTCGTCGAACGGGGCCGCGAGGTGGTGATCACCGGCCGCGACCCGGCTCGGGCCCAGGCCGTGGCCGAGGAGATGGGGGGGCGCACCCGAGGCCTCGGTTTCGACCTCGCCCGCCCCGCGGAGATCGCCGGCGCTCTGGCGGACGTGGGCGCGGTCGACCATCTGGTCCTGGCTGCCATCGAGCGCGACGACAACCGGGTGCGGGAGTACGACGTCGACCAGGCTCTCCGCCTCGTCACCCTCAAGCTCGTGGGCTACACGGAGGTCGTGCACGTGCTCGCCCCCCGCCTCAGCGCCGATGCCTCCATCGTCGTCTTCGGCGGCCAAGCACGGGCCCGCCCGTACCCGGGCTCCACCACCGTCACCACCGTCAACGGGGCCGTCTCGACCCTCGTTCGCACCTTGGCGGTGGAGCTGGCGCCGGTGCGGGTGAACGCCATCCACCCCGGCATCGTCGGGGACAGTCCCGCCTGGCGGGACAAGCCGGCGGCGCTGCTGGAGGGAATCCGGGCCCGGACCCCCACCGGAAGGCTGGTGACCATGCAGGACGTGGTGTCGGCCGTCCTGTTCCTGCTCGAGAATCCATCCGTGAACGGGGTCAACCTGGCCGTGGACGGCGGCTGGCTGCTCCTGTGAGAGGAGGCGAGGATGCACCATCTCGTCCGCGCTGAGGAGATCCGGCCCGTCCTCTGCCACCCCGACCACAGCCGCGGGTACGCTCGCTGCGAGCTCGTGGACCAGGCTTCGGGGTCGGTGCCCATGGGCGTCGGCCTGTGTCGCCTGGCGGGGGGAGGGCGCCTGGATCTCCACCTCCACTCCTTCGAGGAGAGCTTCTACGTGCTCGAGGGGGAGCCCACGTTGATCCTGGACGGCCAAGGTCATCGGCTGGAGCCGGGAGCCTGCGGCGTCGTTCCGGTGGGGGTGCCCCATGCCTGGTTGGGAGGCCGGAGCGAGGCCGCCTGGATCGAGATGGCCGCTCCTCAGCCCCGACCGGCGGGGGCCTCGCCCGACACCTTCTTCCTCGGCCCGCCCCCCGACTGCCCCTCGGCGGCCCTGGACGTGCGGGATCCCCGCTGTCGCCACCTCTTCCGGCTCGATGAGGGCCAGATGGAGCTGGACAACCTCCGCTCGGGAGCGCCCGTGGACGCCCCTACCGTGTCCGCCAGTATGGCCACGGCGCTACTCGCCTACAGCGGCATCGCCGTAAAGATGCTGGTCGACGCGAGGCTGGACGCGGCCCTCCAGACCATGTTCATGGTCGAGTACCAACCGGGAGGAGTGGCCCACTTGCACGACCATCCCTTCGAGGAGGCCTACCTCATGCTGGAGGGCGAGGTGGAGGCGGTGGCCGACGACGTCCGCTATCTCCTCCGGGCGGGGGATGTGTTCTGGACCGGGGTAGGCTGCATTCACGGCTTCTTCAATACGAGCGACGGCACCGTGCGCTGGCTGGAGACGCAGGCCCCCCAGCCTCCGGCTCGGCACTCCTACCGCTTCAACCGTGACTGGGACTACCTGGCCGGGAAGCTGACGGCTGCCCGCTGATCAGGGCGCCGGAAGCGTCGAGGAGAGCCGGGAGCGTCTAGGAGAGCCGGGAGCGTCTAGGAGAGGGGGATACGGTCCTTATTGGCGGCCAGCCAGGCGCGCAGGCTCTGGAGCTCCGGGTTGAGCGACCGAGACAGGGCCACATCCCGCAGCGAGCACACGTCCGCCTCGAACTCGGCGTAGAACTGGAACATATTGGCTAGGTCGTCGGCCCCGGGGAAGCCCAGGTTGCGGTACTGGTCGAAGGTGAGGGGGCGGTAGGCCACCTCCTCGTCCAAGAGGGTCGAGAAGGCCGCCGCCAGCTCCTCCCCGGTGGGCTGGTCTCCGGCGACGCCCACCCTCCTGCCGACGAGCTCGCCACCGCGCTTGAAGATCCCGAGAGCGCACTTGCCGACGTCCTCGGCGGCGATGCCGGGCAGCTTGGCCTTGGCCAAGGGGAGCGTAATGGCCAGGGTGCCGTCCTCCCCCCGCGTCGGCCCCATGCCGAAGTGGATCATGTTGTCGAAGAACCAGGAAGCGAGCAGGAACGTGGTGGGAACGCCGCTTTCGAGGAAGAAGCGGTCGGCCTCGCCCTTCCCGTCGAAGTGGGGCACCTTGTACTTGCCCCTGAGGGTAGGGATGCGATCGTCGTCCAGGGACACCCACCGGCGCGTGTCCTCCAGGGTCGACCAGATCACGTGCTGAAGGCCGGCCGCCTTGGCCGCCCGGGCCATGGTGGCTGCCTGCTCCGTCTCCCGCTCGGGGGAGAAGTGCTCCCAGAAGTTGGTGACGCAGAAGGCGCCGTAGGCGCCGGAGAAGGCCTGCCGCACGCTCTCCTCATCGTCGAGGTCGGCCCGGACGATGTCGGCGCCTCTCTCGGCCAAAGCCCGCGCCGCCTCCTTGCCCGGGTCGCGGGTGAGCGCTCGCACCGAGAACTCTCCGCTGGGGTCGCTGAGGATGGCCCGGGCCAGTCCTCCCCCTTGGGCTCCGGTGGCGCCTACGACGGCGATGGTCTTGGTGTCGGTCATGCTCCCTCCCTAGCCACGTCGTGACGGTATCCCTGTGCGCGCCCGCGCGGTTGATCGTGGTTGAACGGGCGCGCGGAATGGCCTATGTTAAGCGCCGTGGAACAGGCTGAGCAAGCCCCCTCCGGCATCTTCACGGTCGGCAGGGATGCCCTCGTAGCGGGACTGCTCCTTCTGGCCGGGGCCATCGTCCTGCTCTGGTACGCGCCCGGCTCCTACGATGTCTACCTGGCCCTGCACGTGCTGGCGGTCACCCTGTGGGTCGGCGGGGACATCACCCTGACCACCCTCGGGGTCGTGTTCGAGCGCAAGGGAGACGGGGAGGCGCTGGCCCAGCTGGGCAAGATGGGAAGCTGGATCGGTACCCGCGTGTACACGCCGGCGCTGTTCGCGGCCTTCGGGTTCGGGGTGGCTCTCATCGAGAAGTCGGGCGGCGCCTGGCCGTGGGACGCCTTCTGGGTGATCTTCGGCATCGTCGGCTGGTCGATCGCGGCGGCGGTGGGGGTCGGTTTCGTCGGCCCTGAGCTGGGGCGGATCGACAAGGCCGCCCGTCAATACGGGCCCAACTCGCCCGAGGTGGCACGGCGGGTGCGGCGCCTGTTCACGGTCTTCCGCTTCGACACGGCCCTGCTGTCGTTGATCGTGGTCGACATGGCGGCCAAGCCCACGTTCTGAGATCTCGGTCCCCGGCCGGAGCTGGGTCTTCTACTCGGAGGCCGCCGACGCCGCCTGGGCGGCCAGGGAGCCCGGGCGCAGGGGGAGGGCGACGACGGCGGCGGCGCTGACGAGGAGAGCGCCCCCGGCCGCTTCCACCCACGCCCCCGATCCCAGGGAGCCGAGATCGGCGAAGGCGGCAGCGACGAGGGGTGCCTCCGAGACCCCGAAGGTCGCCGCCGCCGCCAAGAGGGCGCCGTGGCAAAGGACGGGCGCCGGAGAGAGAGTGGCCACCAAGACGAGCCCGGCGGCGAGGGCGGCGGCGACGAGCAGGAGGATGCCGAGGGCGTGTCCGGAGGAGGAAAGATCCCAGAACGTGGCCCCGCCTGCGTGGGCGGGGAGCCAAAGGCCGGCCAGGACGAGGGCCAGGCCGGCGGCGGCCAGGAGGAGGGGAAGGCCGGCTGGGCCGGTCTCTCTCCTGACGGGCGAGGGCGATCCCTCCCAGGCCAAGAGCCCGCCGACGGGGATGAGACCGGCGCAGACGGCCAGCCAGGCGCCGGCGCCCACCTCTCCCAGACGATCGAAGCCGAGTAGCGTCGGGTGGAAGAGGGCGAAGCCGAGGGCGGCCGCCCCAGCCGCCGCCGATGCCCGCCGCTCCACCTCGGCGGGGAGGTAGCTGGCGTAGGAGAGAAGCACGAGGAGGAAGGCGAAGGTGGTGCCGTCGTCCACGTACCGGGTGGACGCGGTGGTCAAGGGTAGCCCCAGCGAGAGCAGCCCTGCCACCACCCCTGCTCCTGCCACCGCTCTACCCAGGAAGTCTCGAGACACCCTCGCCTCCTCGTTGCAGCGTTCCCATAGCACATCGGGGCGGGGTAGACAAGGCAGGGCCCGTTCTCGCCCCGCGGCAGGGCTTTGTTCACTCCCGGTTGACGGGCCGTTGACGCTGGGTTAGCATCGCCTTCTGCTTGCCGCCCGCTGCCGATGGGAGCGTGCGGCGGGGCGGGCGTGCTGACAGGCGGAGAGCGAGGAGGCCGGAATGCCGAGGAAGATCGTCGACACCATCCTGCCGACCACCATGGTGGGCTCGTACCCGAGACCCCGCTGGTTCCACTACCAGCTTCAGGGTCGAGACGTCAGGGTCGCCTTCAAGCACGTCGACCACGCCGAGGCGTTCGAGGACGCCACCCAGGTGGTGATCCACGATCAAGAGGAGGCCGGCCTGGACATCGTCACCGACGGCCAGATGTGCTACGACGACTACGTCGGCGTCATCGGCTCGTTCTGCTGGTACATGTACGAGCGGATCAAGGGCTTCGAGCCGGCCAAGGAGGAGCACCCGTCGGTGGTGGGAGCGGCCGAGCGGACGAAGGAGATCGAGCTTCTGTCCGACTGGGGGGGCGTGATCAACAGCGGGCCGGTGGAGCGGGGGCCGATCCGACTGGCCGACCTCTACAAGATCGCCCGCCGCTACGCCACCCGACCCATCAAGGTGTCGGTGGGCGCAGGCCCCGTCAACCTGGCCTGGCACGTCTACTACCAGCACTACAAGAACCCCAAGGAGCTGAGCTACGCCCTCGCCCCCATCTTCAACGCCGAGATGAAGGAGCTCGTCGAGGCCGGGGCCACCTTCCTCCAGCTGGAGGACCTGGGAGCCTGGCTTCCCCTCTTCACCCAGGACGACAAGGACTACGAGTGGATCGCCGACGTCATTGCCCAGTGCGTGGACGGCGTGGACGCCAAGATCGCCTGGCACTTCTGCTACGGCAACGCCTGGGGCAACCGGCTGGCCGGCCTCTTCCCGGCTGGGTACGAGGCCGTGCTGCCCCACTTCTTCGACGTCCCGGTGGATCAGTTCGTCCTCGACTTCGCCAACCGGGAGATGGTCGATATCGCCGCCCTCAAGTCGCTGCCCGAGGACAAGGAGGTGGCCGTGGGCGTCCTCGACATCCGCACCAGCATGGTGGAGACGCCGGAGGAGGTGGCCGGCCGGATCAGGAAGGTGATCGAGGTGGTACCTCCCGAGCGCGTCTACCTGACCACCGACTGCGGCATGAAGCCGCTGTCGCGGATGGTGGCCAAGATGAAGCTCAAGGCTCTGGTGGAGGGCGCCCGGATCGTCCGCGAGGAGATCAGCTAGGCGGAGCAGCCGGGGCGGCGGCCAGGCGGGCGCGGACGTGGAGGACGAGGGGGATCCGCCTCCATTTCTCAGCGATGCCCCGACCGTCCGGGTAGACGTGCTCCTCCAAGGGCCGCGGCTCGCGCAGGGCCTCGATCAGGAACCCTGACTCCTCCAAGGCGAGGGCGTAGTCGGCCAGGGGGCGGTGCTCGCTGTACATCTCCACCCGCACCCCCTCCGCCTCGTCGGCGACCATGAGCTCGCGGCGCCGGAAGTAGTCGTCGATGAGGAGCGCCTCTCCCTGGAAGGCGCCCGCCGTGCGCAGGGGGTGGAGAATGGCGAGACACAGGTGTCCCCCCGGCTTGAGGACCCGGGCCGCCTCGGCGATGGCGCCGTGGAGGTCGTCGATGTCCTGGAGGGACATGAAGGCCACCACCAGGATGAAGGCGGCGTCGGGGAAGGGAAGGTGGGCGGCGTCGGCGACCGTGTAGCGCCCGTCCGGATCGGCCCGCCTGGCCGCCTCCACCAGGGTCTCCGACACGTCCACTCCCTGGATGTCGTAGCCGCCGGCGCGGAGGGCGCGGACGATGCGGCCCTCGCCGCAGCCCACCTCTAACGCCGGCCCGGCGGGGGGAGGAAGGATGGACAGGAAGAAGGGGAAGTTGAAGTCGTCGTGGTGGTCGGAGGCCCGCTGCCGGTGGCGGAGGACGTATATCCAGTTGGCGCTCTCTCTCCTCCAGCGCTCGCGGAGCGACGTCACCGCTGCCTCTCTCCGCCTGTGTCCTCGTCTCGAGCGATCTCGAGCAGGTAGGCGATCATGACGTCCTCTCCGCCCACCACCAGATGGTAGGCGTCGGAGAGCTGCTCGACGCGGAGGATCTGCTCCTTGTTCTCCTGAAACAGGGGCCCGAAGGGGAAGAAGCTGAAGTCGATCACCCGTCCCCGCAGACCGCAGCGGGCAAGAAGGCGGGCCGTCTCATGCTGGCCGACGATGGAGAGCTGCATGACGTAGGCCCGGCCCCCCTCGGCCAGGAGGTGGGGCAGGAGCTTGAGCAGGTGGTCGAGCAGGTTGCGGCCCCAGTAGTCGAGCGGCCGGTGACCGGTGGGCTCGGCGTAGGGGTCGGTGGGCATCTGGTACAGGCTGGCCACCACCACGTCGAAGGAGGCGGTGGGCTCCCACTCGTAGAGGTCGACCACCTCGCCCGTGATCCGGTCGGCCACCCCGTTGCGGAAGGCGTTGGCCAGGGTATTGGCTACGGCGTTGTCGTCGATGTCGATGGCATGCACACGGTCGGCTCCGTTCAAGGCCAGCTGCACGGCCAGGATGCCGCAGCCGCAGCCCACGTCCAGGCAGGTCTTCCCTCGGCCGATGCGGCGGCAGAAGAGGTTCTTCCAGATGAGGAAGCTACCCTGGGTAGGGACGAACACTCCCGGATCGACGGAGAGCTCGGGGAAGGTCAGGGGGAAGAGCTCCCGCCCCTGCTCGTCCAGCCAGGGTTGGGCCGCCGGCTCGGGGGTCAGGGGCTCGCCGTTCAGGACCCGCTCGGCCAGGGAGGGACGTTTCCGCCCCGGCTTGGTGCCGGCCATGGCCTCGGCCACGGCGGCGATGTGGTCGGGGGTGGTGCCGCAGCAGCCGCCGATGATCTGGGCTCCCTCCTCCCGCCACTGACGGGCGAGGTCGGCGTACTCGCTGGGCCCGATGCGATCGTCGAACCGCCACCGCCAGCCCACCAGGTGACCAAGGTTGGGGTACACGCCCAGAGGAAGCTCGGTGAAGTCGCGCAGCCAGGAGACCATGCCGGGCACGTGGTCCACGGGCAGGCAGTTGATGAGGAGGGCGCCCACCCCCATGTCCTCGAATCGCCGCGCCGCCCGTCCGAAGAGGTCGCCTTCGGGCGGTCCCCAGTGCTGGCCGTACACGCCGCACACGCCGTGTCGGCAGCGGCGGAAGGAGAGCCAGACGGGAAGTCCGGTAGCGAGGAGCTGCTCCACCGTACGGAAGGTGGTGGGGTCGCGGATGAGGGTGAGCGTCTCCAGGAGGATGAGGTCGGGAGGCGTGTCCTTGAGCACCCTCGCCAAGAGCTCCAGGGTCTCCTCCTGACGGGGCGAGGTGACCTCCTCGGAGATGGCGAAGGCCACCGCGCACTCTCCCTCCCGCCCCAGCTCGGATACCGCCTCGCGGGCGAGGCGGACGCCCAGGCGGGCCACGTCCATCCAGTGGGCAAGCTCGGGGCCGCCCGGGCTCGTGCGCAGCTCCACCTCGGGGGCGGAGAGGATCGACCAGGTGTTGGTGGAGATAACGTGGCAGCCCGCTCGAACGTACCGTCGGTGCACCTCGGCCACGGCTCGGGGGGCTCGGTACAGGGCCCAGGTGCCCCACAGCTCCCGGTCGGGGGCGTGTCGATCGACGGACTCGAGCCGCTGGAGCTCGGTGGCCACGCCGCCGTCGAGAATGACGCAACGCTCGGCGGCGAGGAGCTTGTCGAGATGGTGGTAGGCCTGGAGGGGCCGGGTGGCGGCCACTGCCCCTACCTGCTTCGTGCCGGGGAGGCAGCCGACCGGGGGAGGAGCCGGGGGCCGACGAGGAAGGGGTCGAAGGCCGTCATCTGCCTGAACTCGACGAAGCGGGCGTTGATCTCGGGATGGGTCAGCCGTTGTAGCCGCTCGCTACCGAAGGCCTCCACGGTGAAGGAGGCCAGAACCGATCCGTACACCATGGCGCAGCGCAGCAGGGCGTCGGTGATGGGCTCGTCGATGCGTGCGGCCAGGTACCCCAGCATGCCGCCGGCGAACGCATCCCCCGCCCCGGTGGGGTCGACCACCGTCTCCAGGGGGTAGCCGGGGACGGAGAAGAAGCCGTGGTCGCTGAAGAGACAGGCCCCGTACTGGCCCTGCTTGACCACCACCACCGACGGGCCCAGCGCCCGCACCGCCCGCGCTGCCGTGGCCAGATTGGGCTCCTCGGCGAGCATGCGGATCTCGCTGTCGTTGAGTATGACGCAATCCACCGTCCGGATGGCCTCGACGAGATCCTCCCGAGCCGCCTCGATCCAGTAGTTCATGGAGTCCAAGGCCACGAACCGGGCGGCCTGGCATTGGGCCCGCACCTCCCGCTGCACCTCGGGCTGGATGTTGGCCAGAAAGACCACCGGCGACGACCGGGCCTCCTCCGACAACCGAGGCCGGAAGCCGGCGAACACGTTCAGCTCCGTCTCCAGCGTCTCGGCCACGTCCAGGTCGTACCCGTACCTCCCCGCCCAGTAGAAGGAGCGCTCGCCCTCCACCCGCTCCACGTCGTCCATGCTGATGCCCCGCTCGGCGTACACCTCGAGCTCGGCGGGGCCGAAGTCCTCCCCCACCACGCCCACCACCCGCACGTCGGTAAAGAAGCTGCCGGCCAGGGAGAAGTGGGTGGCCGACCCGCCCAGGATGCGGTCGCGCCTGCCGAAGGGCGTCTCCAGAGAGTCGAAGGCGAGGGAGCCGACGACGGTGAGGGTCACGTCAAGCTCGGGCTGTGGCTCGACCGGTGGCCTCGGCTGCCGCCGGCTCGGGCGCCAGCCCCGCCTCCCTGCGGAGGAGGTCGGCCTTGTCCGTCCGCTCCCAGGTGAAGTCGGGCTCCTCCCGGCCGAAGTGGCCGTAGGCGGCGGTCTGGCGGTAGATGGGGCGGAGGAGGCGGAGGTGGCGGATGATGGCGGCCGGGCGGAGGTCGAAGTGGCGCCGCACCAGCTCCTCGATCCGCTGCACGGGGACGCGCTCGGTGCCGAAGCAGTCCACGTGCAGGGACAGGGGCCGGGCCAGGCCGATGGCGTAGGCCACCTGGAGCTCGCAGCGGTCGGCCAGGCCGGCGGCGACCACGTTCTTGGCCACGTACCGGCAGGCGTAGGCGGCGGAGCGGTCGACCTTGGTCGGGTCCTTGCCGGAGAAGGCGCCGCCCCCGTGCCTGGCCGCTCCCCCGTAGGTGTCGACCATGATCTTGCGGCCGGTGACGCCGGTGTCGGAGATGGGGCCGCCGGCCACGAACCGGCCGGTGGGGTTGACGAGGAAGAAGCCGGGCTCCTGGAGGCGGCGGGGGTCGTACAGGGAGGGGGGGAGGACGGGGACGAGCACGTGCTCGACCAGGTCGGGCTTGAGCAGCCGCTCCACGTCCAGGCCGTCCTGGTGCTGGCAGGAGACGAGCACCCGCTCCACCTCCACCGGCCGGGGCGGGCCCGAGCCCTGTTGCTCGTAGCGCACCGTCACCTGGGCCTTGCCGTCGGGGCGCAGGTAGGGAAGGAGCCTGGCCTTGCGCACCTCCGCCAGCCGGCGGCACAGGCGGTGGGCGAGGACGATGGGCAGGGGCATGAGCTCGGGCGTCTCCCGGCAGGCGTAGCCCACCATCATCCCCTGGTCGCCGGCGCCGGTGCGGTCGAGGGCATCGCCGCCCCGGCGGGCCTCCTCGGCCTCGTCCACCCCCCGGGCGATGTCCGGCGACTGCTCGTCCACGCAGACGATGACGCCGCAGGTGTCGGCGTCGAAGCCGTACTTGGCCCGGTCGTAGCCGATGGCGCGGATGGTGGAGCGCACCAGGCGGGGGATGTCCAGGCGGGCGCGGGTGGAGATCTCCCCCGCCACCACCACGAGACCGGTGGTGAGCAGGGTCTCGCAGGCCACCCGCCCCTCCTCGTCCTCGGCCAGGACGGCGTCGAGGATGGCGTCGGACACCTGGTCGGCCATCTTGTCCGGGTGGCCCTCGGTGACCGACTCGGAGGTGAAGAGGAAGGAGCGGGTGGTCACGGCGGGCAAGCCTAGTCCAAGACCAGAAAGCCGCGCAGGTCGTAGACGCCGCCGCCGGAGGCGGCCACCATGGCCGACCCTCCCGGGCGGGAGCAGTAGGCGAGGGCGACCACCTTCTCGGGCGGGTCGGCTCTGGCGAGAAGGCGGCGGTAACGCTCCCCCGAGGCGAGGGCTGGGCCTCCCGCCCGCAGGCGGCGGAGGAGGCGGGGGGAATCGGTCAAGAGCAGCCTGCCCGGCCGCAGGGCGACGAGGAGACGGCGGCCGGCCACGGCCAGCCGGTAGACGCCACCAACCTCCCGCAGGCTCCCCAGCCCGGCCACGGCCAGGACCGGCCCCAGGCGGGAAAGGAGGGTACGCACCACTTCCTCGCCCTGGCTGTCCAGACGCACCGCCACCACCAGCCCGTGCGGGTAGCGGGCGAGGGCCGCCTCGCCGGCCAGGGCGGGGAGGAGATCGCCCTGCAAGGACAGGCACACCGCCGCCTGGGCCAGGTCGATCTGGCGGGCAAGACCGGGCGACAGCCGCTGGAGGTCGGCCACGAGGCCGCCCAGGAGCAGGTCGAGCCGAGAGAGGAACACCGCCGCCTCTGCCCCGGCCGGGACCTCCCCGGGCAGAGTGGGCGCGAAGGGAGGGGGCTCCTCCAGCCCGGCCGCCGCCGCTCCCCGGAGCCGGAAGCCCCCCTCGTCCGGGTCGGCGGCCAGGGAGACCCACCGCAGATCGAGGAGGGAGCGGGCAAGAGGAGCGGGAAGATCGGCGCCGGCCACCGCCTCGGCCAGGGCGGCAGCGGCGGCCGGGCCGGCGACGTACGCCTTCAGGGCGGAGCCCGCCGGCAGGGGCGCCCAGGCCCGGCGGAAGCTCTCCTCCCCGGCCAGGGAACGGGCAGGAGGGGCGGCTCCGGCCGCGTCCATGGGGGCCTCGTCCAGGCGGCGGAAATAGAGATCGACGGGAGGCTGGGGCCAGGCGAGGGCGGCGAGGAGGGGAGCTGCCCGTCCGTCGGCGCTGACGAAGGCGGCCGCTCGGGCGGGAACGAGAGCCGCCGCCGGCGGAAGCCGCGCCCCACCCCCGCCGCAGCCGACCGCCGCCGCCAAGGCGAGCGCGACGGCAGGCAGCAGGCGGGCCGCCACCGGGTCAGTGTACTCGCGTCCCGACCTCGCCGGCGGTCACTCGGCGGTGGGACGCCGACCCATGATCGAGGCCACCAGCTCCTCCACCGCCACCCCCTCCAAGACGGCGCAGATCCCCTCGGTGATGGGCAGCTCGATTCCCAGCCGGCGGGCCTGGTCGCGCAGCACCGGGGCCGTGGTCAGCCCCTCCACCGTCTGGCCGATGGCGGCCGCCGCCTCCGCGGGCGTCGCTCCCCGGGCGATGAGCTCGCCCGCCCGCCGGTTGCGCCCCAGCCGCGACCAGCAGGTGACCATGAGGTCGCCCATGCCCGCCAGGCCGGCGAAGGTCTCCGGCCGGGCCCCGCTGGCCCGTCCCAGCCGGGTCATCTCGGCCACGCCGCGGGTGATGAGGCCGGCCTTGGCGTTGTCGCCCAAACCCAGCCCGTCCACGCCGCCGGCGGCCAGGGCAATGACGTTCTTGGCCGCCCCGCAGAACTCGACCCCGGTGAGATCGGTGTTCACGTACACCCGGAAGGTGGTGGAGTTCAGCTCCGCCTGGAGCCACAGAGCCAAAGCCTCGTCCTCGCTGGCGACGACGGTGGCGGCGGGCAGGTCGGCGGCGATCTCCTCGGCGAAGTTGGGCCCCGACAGGGCAGCCACGGGGCGGCCCCGGACAAGGGTGGACAGGCGTTGGCCTGTGGCCGGGTCAAGCCCCTTGGTCAGGTTGAGAACCGGGCAGGAGCCGGGCAGGGATGCCACCACCGAGGCGTAGGCGCGGCTGGGCACGGCGACGACGACCAGGTCGGCGCCGTCGAAGGGGGCCTCGTCCACGGTGGCGGCGGCCACCCCGCTCAGGTCGACGCCCATGAGGTAGCGAGGGTTGCGGGCGGTGCGGGCGATGGCCTGGGCCTGCTCGGGGTCACGGCAGGCCAGAGTCACCTGGTGCCCGCGGCGGGCGAGCAGACGGGCGAACGCCGTGCCCCACGACCCGCCTCCCACGACCACCGCTCGCACGGTCTAAGAGCGTCTCACGAAATCGATGGACACGGGCACCCCATAGAGGCCGAAGCGCTCCCGCAGCCGGTTCTCCACCCAGTAGGCGTACTCCCGGGTCACCAGCCCGGGGTCGTTGACGAACAGGCGGAAGCGGGGCGGCCGGGTGTGCGTCTGGGTGCCGTAGAGGAGGTTCAGCCGCCTGCCCCGCCGGGCGGGAGGCTGGCGGCCGCGGCCCAGCTCGACCAGGAACCGGTTGAGCTCGGGGGTGGGGATGCGGCCGGCGTGCTTGGCGTACAGATCGACCACCCGATCGAGCAGGCGGTCGATACCCCGCCCCGTCTTGGCCGAGGTGGTGACGATGGGAGGCCGCTGGCGGAGCTGGGCCTCCAGGCGGGGGCGGACATCCTCCACCCCCACCGTGGCGATGTCCCACTTGGACAGCACGACGAGAGTGGAGCAGTTGGCCCGCCGGGCCAGGTCGGCCACGGCCAGATCCTGGTCGACCAAGCCCTGGGCCGCATCTACCAACACCAAGGCCACGTCGGCTCGGCCGGCCGCCTCCACCGCCCGCAGCTCCGAGTAGTACTCCACCCCCTGGCGCTGGCGGCGCTTGCGGCGGAGGCCGGCAGTATCGACAAGGACAAACGTGCGCCCGCCCCGCTCGAGCACGGTGTCGATGGCGTCGCGGGTGGTGCCGGGAACCTCGGACACGATGACCCGCTCCTGGCCGAGGACGGCGTTGAGGAGGCTCGACTTGCCCACGTTGGGTCGGCCCAGGATGGCCACCCGGATAGCCTCCTCCCCCACGTCCGGTCGACCCCGACCGGGAAGCCGGGCGACCACCTCGTCCAGCAGGTCGCCGGTGCCGTGCCCGTGCAGAGCGGAGATGGGCAGAGGCGGGCCCAGACCGAGGCGGTGGAACTCCTGCGCCAGAGCATCCCGACCGGGGTCGTCGATCTTGTTGGCCAAGACGAGCACCGGTTTTCGCGACCGGCGCAGGATGTCGGCCAGCTCCTCGTCCCCGGGGGTGATCCCGGCTCGGGCATCCACCACGAGCAGCACCAGGTCGGCGGCGGCGATGGCCGCTCGCGCCTGCTCGACCACGCTCCTCGTCAGAGGCGAGGTGTCGGCCACATCCACCCCGCCCGTGTCCACGAGCAGGAAGCGCCGGCCCGCCCACTCGCACACCACCTCCTTGCGGTCGCGGGTGACGCCGGGCGTGGCGTGTACCACCGCCGCCCGGGTGGCGGTGAGGCGGTTGACGAGCGTGGACTTGCCCACGTTGGGAAAGCCGACCACCGCCACCGTCCCCGCCAGCTCGCGAGAAGCCGGGTCCGAGCCGGAGCCGGCCATATCAGGCGGCCGGGCGCTGACGGACGAGCGCCTCGATCTGGGCCACCACCTCGTCCACGGGAAGATCGCTGGTGTCGATGAGGACGGCGTCGGGGGCAGGCTCCATGCGGGCGGCGTCGCTCTCGTCGCGCAGGCGCAGGTCGGTGGCGAGAGCATGGGGCCCCATCTCGGGCCGGTCGGCCAGGCGCCGCCGGGCCCGCACCTCCTCCCGGGCGGTGAGGTAAACCTTCACCTCCGCCTGGGGCACTACCACCGTCCCGATGTCCCGGCCCTCCACGACGGCGTCCCCAGTCTCCGCCAGCCGCCGCTGCCGCTCCCGCATGACCGCCCGCACTTGGGGGTGGCGGGCGACTACCGGCACCGCCCGGTCGATGTCGGCGCTGCGGATGACCTGGGTGACGTCGACGCCGGCGATCTCCACCCGCCCTCCCTCGTGCAGAGACACCGGCCGCTCCGCCGCCAGCCGAGCCAGCTCCTCTCCATCCTCCAGGGGAACCCCATCGCGGAGGGCAAGCCAGGTGAGGGCCCGGTACATGGCGCCCGTGTCCAGGTAGCGGAACTGAAGCCGCTCGGCCAGCCGGCGAGCAACCGTACTCTTGCCGGCCCCCGCCGGCCCGTCGATGGCCACGATCATCGCTGCGCCAGGGAGTCGAGCAGGTCGAAGAACCCGGGAAACGATACCGCCACCACCTCGCCGCCCCGAATGCGCACCCCCTCCCGGGAGACGAGGCCGGCCACGCCGGCCAGCATGGCGATGCGGTGGTCTCCGGCGGCGTCCACCTCGCCGCCCCGGAGCCGAGCGGGGACCCCCCGGACGCGGAACCCGTCGGCGAGGGCGGCGATCCGTACTCCCAAGGCCTTGAGAGCGGCGGTCACCGTCTCGATCCGGTCGCTCTCCTTCTTGCGCAGCTCCTCAGCCCCCCGCACGGTGCTCGTGCCCCGGGCCAGGGCCGCCGCCAGGGCAAACAGGGGAAGCTCATCCACCAGCCGGGGCACCTCCGCCGGCTCCACCTCAGTCGCTACCAGCTCGGCGTGGGTCACCTCGATGTCGGCCACCGGCTCCCCGGACACGGTGCGCCGGTGGAAGAGGGAGATGCGGGCCCCCATTCGCTCCAGAACGTCCAGGAAGCCGGTGCGGGTGGGGTTGACACCCACCCCGGACAGGATGAGCTCCGAGCCGGGAAGGAGGGTGGCCGCCAGCACCAGGGGAGCGGCCGAGGACAGGTCTCCCGGCACCTGCACCTCGGCCAGCCTCAGCCGCTCCACGCCTCGCACGGCCACCCGGCCGGGGGACACGCGCACGGGAGCGCCGGCCAGGCGGAGCATGCGCTCGGTGTGGTCGCGGCTGGGAAACCGCTCGCGCACGACCGTCTCTCCCCGGGCGTACAGGCCGGCCAGAAGCAGGCACGATTTCACCTGCGCGCTCGCCACCGGCAGCTCGTAGTCGATGCCGGCAAGGCGCGCGCCCTCCACGGTCATGGGCAGGTGCCCGTAGGTGGTGGTCACCGCCGCCCCCATCGCCGCCAGCGGCTCTGCCACCCGCCTCATGGGCCGGGCGGTGAGAGAGGCGTCGCCGACGAGCTGGAAGCGGCGGCCCTCCTGGCCGGCGAGCAGGCCGGCTAGGAGCCGGGCGGTGGTACCGGAGTTGCCGCAGTCCACCGGCGCCGGCGGCGGGCGCAGGCCGCGCAGCCCCACCCCGTGCAGGCGGACAACGCTCTCCTCTCCTCCCTCCTCCACCCCCACCCCCAGCGACCGCAGCGCCCGCAGGGTGGTCTCGGTGTCTTGGGAGCGGCCGAAGCCGCGCACCACCGTCTCGCCCTCGCTCACGGCCCCGATGAGGGCGGCCCGGTGGGAGATGGACTTGTCGCCGGGCAGAGCCGCTGCCCCGCGCAGGGACACGGCGGGGGCGACATCGATCACCGGCGCCGGCCGGGAAAGACCGGTCCCAGCGGCCCCTCCGCCCAGGGCTCGTCCGGCCAGGCGGGAGCGTCGAGGACGGGGTAGCCGTTGCCGCCCCGGGGCGGAAGCTGGCGCTTGCTGCCGTCGGGTAGCTCAGGAGGGAACCCGTCCGCCACCGCCTGGGCGGCCAGCCGCCACAGACGGCGGATCTCGGCTTCCAGGATGGCGGTGGCCTCCCGGTAGCCGCCGCCGTCGGCGGAGAGTCCCGACAGATCGAGGGGGTGGCCGAACACGCAGGCGCAGGGGCGGCGGTGGCGGAACGACCAGCCGAAGGTGTCGATGCCGCAGGGCACCACCGGCACCCTCTCCTGGAGGGCGATCATGGCCGCCCCCGGGTGAGCGGGACCGGGGTAGCCCAGCCGCTGTCTCGTCCCCTCCACGAACATCCCCACCACGTGCCCGTGGGCGACCAGCCACCGGGCCACCCGCAGGGCGTCACGGTCGCCCTCGCCTCGGCGGACGGCAAAGCCGCCGATCCAGCGCAGGATCTCCCCTACCAGGGGCGTCTCCAGAAGCTCGATCTTGGCCATGTAGTAGATGGTGCGGCGGGAGAAGACGCCGATGAAGGGAGGATCGATGGCGCTGAAGTGATTCACCGCCAGCACCGCTCCGCCTCTGGCCGGCAGCCGCTCCAGGCCGTAGCCCGCGCCGGAGACGAGGCCCCGCATGATCACGGGGAGCCACCAGCGCATGAACCGCCAGGTGTTCTCGGGGTTGTCGCCGAACAGCCGGTACAGGCCGAGCTCGGTCAGCATCAGTCCTCCAGCACCGCCGACACCACCACTCCGTACCCCTGCCCCTCGAGCAGGGCGGCTGCCCGCTCCGCCTCCCCCTGCCCGGCCACGAGGATGGACAGGGTGCCGCCCCGATCAGGAGAGATGTGCTCGAGCTCGAAGTCCTCGATGTTGATGCGGGCGGCGCCGAGAGCCTGGGTGATGCCGGCCAAGATCCCGGGCCGGTCGGGGACATGGACGCGCAGGCGGTGGAGGGAGCCGGGATCGCGGTAGGCTCGCTCCAGCATCCGCCGGCGGTTTCCCGCCGCCTCGCCGATCCAGCGGGCTAGGAAGCCGGCGTCCCTGGCAGCCAGGGCCGCTTCCAGCTCCTCCACCCGGCGGCGGTGGTCGGCCAGGGCGTGGCGCAGCTCGTCGGCGTTGTCCAGGAAGATGTCCACCCACACCCGGGGGTTGGCCCCAGCCACCCGGGTCATGTCGCGCAGGGAGCCGCCGGCGGCGGCCAGGGGCTCGTGGCCGTCCACCCGGGTGGAGCCGGCCTGGTTCACGAGCAGGTTGGCGAGGGCGTGGGGTAGGTGGCTGGTAAGAGCCACCAGCCGGTCGTGGGCCCAGGGCGACACGGCCACCGGCAGGGCGCCGGTGGCAGCCACGAACCCGTGCACGAGCCGGTAGCGGTCGGGATCGGTGTCGGTGAGGGGGGTGAGAAACCAGGTGGCTCCCTCGAACAGCTCGGCGCTGGCGTGGTCGGGGCCCCGTGCCTCCGAGCCGCAGACGGGGTGGCCGCCCACGAACCGGGGCGATCCTGCCGCCGCCCGGCACACGGCCAGCTTGGTCGAGCCCACGTCGGTGACCGTGCACCCGTCGGGGCTGGCCGCCAGCACCGCCTCTACCTGGGCTGCCAGGTCGGCCACCGGCACCGCCACTACCGCCAGGTCGGCCTCGGCCAAGGCCTCCTCCAACGACCCCGCCGGCTCGTCCACCGCCCCTCGGGCCGCCGCCCGCTCCAGGGCATCCCGGTCGGAATCGAATCCGGCCACCCGCACCGGACGCGACCGCTTGGCGGCCAGGGCGATGGACGCCCCCATGAGGCCGGTACCGACGACGGCCAGGCGCATTGACGACTCGCTACCCGATCTCTTTGCCCATCAGGGCGGCCACGTCTCGGACCTCCCGGGCGAAGGCGGCGAACTCGGCCGCCGGCACCTGCTGAGGTCCGTCGCAGAGCGCCTCCTCCGGGCGAGGGTGCACCTCGACGATGATGCCGTCGGCCCCCACCGCCGCCGCCGCCCGGGCCAGAGGTAGGACGAGGTCGCGGCGACCGGCGGCGTGGGAGGGATCGACGATGACCGGCAGGTGCGTCTCGTGCTTGAGCACGGCCACCGAGCCGAGGTCGAGGGTATAGCGGGTGGAGCGCTCGAAGGTCTTGATCCCCCGCTCGCAGAGGATGATGCGGTCGTTTCCCTCCTTGGCCACGTACTCGGCCGCCATGAGCAGCTCCTCCACCGAGGCCGACGGTCCCCGCTTGAGGAGGACCGGCCGGCCGGCACGGCCGAGCTCGGAGAGGAGGAGGAAGTTCTGCATGTTGCGGGCCCCGATCTGGATGACGTCGGCTACCTCGGCCACGTCCTCCACGTGGCGGGGGTCCATGAGCTCGGTGACGATGGGGAGGCCCGTCTCCTCCCGGGCTTCCCTGAGGATCTCCAGGGCAGCGTGGCCCAGCCCTTGGAAGGTGTAGGGGGAGGTGCGGGGCTTGAAAGCTCCTCCCCGCAGCATGGTGGCGCCGGCCGCCGCCACCGCTCTCGCCGTCTCCAGCGTCTGCTCCCGGTACTCCACCGTACAGGGCCCGGCGATGAGCCCGAACCAGTTGTGGCCGATGCGGCGGCCGCGCACCTCGAGGAGCGATCCGTCGGGGACGATCTCCCGCGATACGAGCTTGTACGGCTTGAGGATGGGGAGCACCTGCTCCACCCCCGGGTAGGCTTCCAGGGGCAGGGAGGCGAGAAGCTCCCGCTCGCCGATGGCCCCGATCACCGTGGCCTCCCGGCCGGGGGAGACGCGCACGTCCACCCCCGCCTCCTGTAGGCGGGCGACCACGTGCTCGGTCTGCTCGGCGGTGGCGCCGGGAGACATGACGATGAGGAGCTCGGGGGAGACGTTGACGGCCAAGGCCCCCTAATCGTAGATGGCATACTTGGGTCGCTCGTGCGCATCTTCTCCGGCATCCAGCCCACCGGGGCCAAGCACCTGGGCAACTACTGCGGCGGCTTCCGCCAGTACGTGGCCACCCAGGAGCGGGGGGAGGCCTTCTTCTGCATCGTCGACCTGCACTCGGTGACGGTGGAGTACGAGCCCGAGGAGCTGCGTCGCTCCACCCTGGAGCTGGCGGCCATGCTGTTCGCGGTAGGCCTCGACCCGGAGCGCTCCACCGTGTTCGTGCAGAGCCACGTGCCCGCCCACCCGGAGGCAGCCTGGCTGTTGGGGGCGGCGGCGGCGAGCTTCGGCGAGCTGCGACGGATGACCCAGTTCAAGGAGAAGGCGGAAAAGCAGGCCTTCGTGTCGGTGGGCCTGTTCACCTACCCGGTACTCCAGGCGGCGGACATCCTCCTCTACCAGACGGACGTGGTCCCGGTGGGGGAAGACCAGCGCCAGCACGTGGAGCTGACCCGAGACATCGCCGAGCGGTTCAACCAGCGCTTCGGCCCCACCTTCACCGTGCCCCGGGGGGAGTACCCGGCGGTGGGAGCCCGGATCATGGATCTCCAGGAGCCGGACAGGAAGATGTCCACCACCGGCGGCACCCCCCTCGGCACGGTGCTGGTAGTCGATCCCCCGGAGGTGATCCGACGCAAGTTCAAGGCGGCGGTGACCGACTCGGGCCGGGACGTCCGCCGCTCCCCCGACAAGCCGGGCATCTCCAACCTCATCGAGATCATGGCCGTGGCCACCGGCGAGCCCCCTGAGGAGATCGAGGACCGTTACGACGGGCGCGGCTATAGCGCCTTCAAAGAGGCCGTGGCCGAGGCCGTCATCGCCATGCTGGAGCCGGTGCAGGCGCGCTACCGGGAGCTCGTGGCCGATCCGGCCGAGCTGGAGCGGTTGCTGGCCCGCGGCGCCGACAAGGCCCGCCGGGCATCGGCCCCTACCCTCTCCCTCATGTACGAGCGCATGGGCTTCGTTCGCCGCTCCTGACGGCGGCCCCCGCCTCCTTCTCGTCAACACTCCGGCCGCCGCCCTCGGGCGCCGGCAGCGGGGGGAGAGCCGCCCTCCGCCCCCTACTCCAGGCCGACGAGCCGGCGCAGGGCCGACACCTCGTCGGGGCGGAGCCGGCGCCAGCGGCCGGGAGCCAGGTCGTCCACGGCCAGGCCTGCGTAGCGGCTGCGGTGGAGGCGGAGGACGGGGTGACCGACGGCGGCGCACATCCGCTTGACCTGGTGCTTGCGTCCCTCGTACAGCGTCAGCTCCAGGCGCGACCGTCCCAGCCGCCGCACCCCGGCTGGGGCGGTGCGGCCGTCCTCCAGCTCCACTCCCCGGGCCAGGCGCTCCAGGGCCCGCCGGGAGGGCTCGCCCGCCACCTCCACCTCGTACACCTTGGCCACCCGGTAGCGGGGGTGGGCGAGCCGGTGGGCGAGGAGACCGTCATTGGTGAGGAGGAGGGCGCCGGTGGTGTCGGCGTCCAACCGGCCTACGGGAACGAGCCGGGCCGGGTGGCGGACGAGGTCGAGTACCGTCCGGCGCCGGCGTGGATCCCGGGCTGTGGTCAACACCCCGGCCGGCTTGTGGAGGAGGACGTGGGCGGGCGGCTGCGGCTCCACCCGGCGGCCGTCTACCTCCACCACGTCGCCGGGGCCGACGGTGGTGGCGAGGAGGCCGGGGGCGCCGTTCACGCGCACCCGCCCTGCCCGGATGAGCTCCTCCGCCTTGCGGCGGGAAGCGACCCCGGCCCGGGCCAGGTAGGCATTCAGCCTCATGCCGGCGACCTGCCCGAGCAGAACCCCCTGGGCTCGCCGTCAATAGAGGGTGGTGGCGAGCTGGCGGCGGTAGCGCACCACCACGGGGTGGTCGTGGCCGAGCTCGGCGAAGATGGCCACCATGAGCTCCCGCACCCGCTCGCGGCGGTCGGCGTTCCCCGTGCGCGCCTCCTGGAGCAGCTTGTCCAAGGCCTGCTCGTACTCCCCTGCCTCCAGCGCCGCCAGCACCTCCGGCTCCTCACCCGAGGCCCGTAGCTCCTCCATCAGACGCTCGCCGGCGGAGGGCCCCAGGAGGTCGTCCAGGAACTGGCCCACGGAGGCGGCGGAGCGGGCGCCCACGAACTCGGCCACCACCCGACCGCCCCGGAAGGCCTTGACGGCGGGAATGCTGCGGATGCCGTAGTGGGCGGCCAGCGTCCGGTTCTCGTCCACGTTCACCTTGGCCAGAGCCACGCGGCCGTCCCGGGCTTTCACCTCCCGCTCCAAGACCGGCGTCAGCGTACGACAAGGGCCGCACCACTCGGCCCAGAAGTCCACTACCACCGGCAGCCGGTGGGAGCGCTCGATCACCTCGGTGTAGAACGTTTCCTCGCCGACGTCCATAGCGAAGAGAGAGAACGGCCGCCGCGGCCGCGCTATTCCTCTTAGGCTAGCCGTCCCGCCACCGCTTCCAGACGGGCACGGATACCTGCCGCGTCCCCGCCCAAATCGTCCAGCGGCGGTAGCTCGGAGAGATCGTTCAGGCCGAAGACCCGCTCGAAGAACTCGGTGGTGCGGTAGCGGACGGCTCCGCCGGCGCCGGGCTCGCGGCCGGCCTCGGTCAGCAGTCCCCGCTCCACCAGGCCGGCCACGACGGTGTCGGCGGCCACGCCCCGCAGGCGGGCGATCTCGGGGCGCGTGCACGGCCCCAGGTAGGCCACCACCGCCAACGTCTCCAGGGCCGCCTGGGACAGGCTGCGCTCCACCGGCCGCTCGACCAGACGGGCGCAGGCGGCGGCCTCGGTGCGGGCGGCTCGGAAGGCGTACCCTCCGGCCACCCGCTCCAGCACGATGCCGCTTCGCCCCTCGCAGTAGCGCTGGGCGAGAAGCTCCAGGGCCGACTCCACCCGGCCGGGCTCGTCGGCGGCGGCACCGGCCAGCTCCTCCACCGACAGGGGCGAGGAGGCGACCACGAGCAGCGCCTCCAGGGTGCGGGCGAGGCGCTCCAGCGGATGGCCGGCGATCAGGCGGAGGTGACGGTCGTCCACGGCCGACTCCTTTCGACGTTGGGACGGGAAACCCTTATCGGGGCCAAGGGGGCGGCTTGATGGAGGATGGCTTCCTCGGACCGGCGCAGCTCGAGCAGGGCCAGGAAGGCAGCCGCTTGCTCGGAGCGGCCGAGACCGGCCAGCTCGCTCTCCACCTCGAACCACGGCCGGCGGCGGAGGAGGGCTCGGAACCGCTCCAAGAAGCGCTCCACGGGCGGGAAGGAGGGGCCCAAATGGGCCAGGGAGAGAGCCGGCGGCTCGGCGGCGAGAGCCCGCAGGGCGGCGGCCAAGGCGCGGGGGTCGTGGCGGGGGATGCGCCGGCTCGGACGGGGAGCGATGGGCGCCGGGCCGAGGCGGAAGTAGCGGTCGGACTGGTCGGCCAGACGCTCTCCCAACCAGGCGGCGGCGGCCTTGATGCGCCGGTACTCCTCCAGCCGCCGGGCCAGCTCCTCGGCTGCCTCGGCGGGCTCCCCCTCGTGGCCGGTATCGGCTTCCGGAAAGAGCTCCCGCGCCTTCAGCTCCAAGAGCCCGGCCACGAGCACCAGGAACTCGCCGCAGGCGTCCAGATCGAGGCGCTCCCGACCGGCCAACCGCTCCGCGTAGGAGACGACGATGTCGGACACGTCCACCTCGGACAGGCGCAACTCCTCCCTGAGGATCAGGGCGACGAGGAGGTCGAAGGGTCCCTGGAAGGTGTCGAGGTCCAGCTCAAGATCGGGCGGCCGCACGCGGGGAGGCTACCGTCGGGGACGGATGCGCCCCTTGGGTACGGCCATGGCCGGCCTCCGCAGCGGCCGCCCGGCCGCCTCCGCGCCCGGCCTCCGGGGGGACAGGAACTGGCGCCAGAGGAAGAAGGCGCCGGCGGCGAGGAGACAGGCCAGAGCTACCCAGAAGTTGACCCGTTGGCCCAGGAAGTGGCCGGACGGATCGATGCGGAGCTGCTCCTCGAACAGGCGGCCGAACGAGTAGTAGGCCACGTACAGGGCAAAGAGGCACAGGGGTCGAAGGGTGAAGCGTCGGGCCACCAAGAGGAGCAGGGCCACCCCAACGAGGTCGTAGGCAAACTCGTACAGGAAGACGGGGTGGAAGGTGGCATCGAGCTCGTACCCTGCCGGCCGGTGGGCGGCGTCGATCTCGAGCGCCCAGGGCAGGTCGCTGGGCTTGCCGAAGAGCTCCTGGTTCCACCAGTTGCCCCAGCGGCCGATGCCCTGGGCGAGGAGCAGGGACGGAGCGGCCACGTCGGCGAGCTCGGCCGCGCTCGCTCCCGCCCGGCGCACGACCAGGGCGCCGGCCAGGCAGCCGAGCAGAATCCCTCCCCATACCCCCAGCCCACCCTTCCAGACGGCAAAGGGGCCCCACCAGGCATCGGGAAGCTGGTCGTAGCTCGTGATGACGTGGTAGAG
>FWPU01001505.1_pt1 | contig 69405 bp, 72 predicted proteins | sample 2228361 | NCBI WGS metagenome assembly FWPU01 (sample SAMEA103939777, study PRJEB20133) | metagenome
TGATCGTGGTCTCCACGGTCGGCATGTAGGCTCACCTCCTTGTGAGAATGCCTTTTCAGGTGAGCCTACTGCTTTTTCTCCTACCGGCAATAACCCGACGCATCCTACAGCAGCGACGGCGGTTGACTGGCTCACGAAGCCGCCCGTAGACTGAAGGCTGAGCTTACCAATCGAACACGCCCGCCCGAGAGGGCGGGGAGGCCGCGGGAGCTCGGGAGTCCCATGCAAAGGGGACCGGCCGGGCTGAGAGGCCCCGACCGAAACGCGGGGCGACCGCCGAACCTGACCCGGGTAATGCCGGCGGAGGGAAGCGCGCAGGTCGCGCCAGGCCTGCCGCAACGTGCCACACCACACGCCGTCCTTCCCGGGACGGCGTGTTTCGTTACGCAGAAAGGAACCTGCATGACCGTCGCGCCCGTCGCGAGCGTCCCCCGCGCGCTCACCATCGCCGGGTCCGACTCCGGCGGAGGCGCGGGCATCCAGGCGGACCTGAAGACGTTCGCCGCGCTCGGTGTCTACGGAGCGTCGGCCATTACCGCCCTCACGGCACAGAACACGACGGGCGTCACGGCCATCCACGAGGTTCCGGCTTCGTTCGTGGCCGCGCAAATCGACGCCGTCATGTCGGACATCGGCGCGGACGCCTGGAAGACGGGCATGCTCGCCACCGCCGCGATCGTCGAGGTCGTCGCGGACCGCGCGGCCCGCTGGGAGGTGGCGAACCTCGTGGTCGACCCGGTGATGGTCGCCAAGTCCGGCGATCGCCTGCTCCGCGAGGACGCGGTCGACGCGTACCGACGGCTGCTCATCCCCCGGGCGCTCATCGTGACGCCCAACACCGAGGAAGCGGCCGCGCTGGTCGGTCACCCGGTCGAGACGTGGGACGATGTGCGCGAAGCGGCGCGCGCGCTGGTCGAGATGGGGGCCCGCATCGCCGTCGTGACCGGCGGCCACCGCGACGGCCCGGCCGTCGACCTCTATTACGACGGCACCGGCTTCCATGAGTTCGCGGCGGGCCGCGTCGCAACGACCAACGACCACGGCACCGGCTGCGCCTTCGCGTCAGCGATCGCGGCCGCGCTCGCCCGCGGGGAGGAGCCACGGAAGGCCGTCGCGCTGGCGAAGTCGTACGTCACGAAGGCCTTACAGGCGGCGTACCCGATCGGCCACGGACACGGTCCGGTACACCACTTCTACCGATTCTGGCGGCCGGTGGCTGCCGGGTAGCATCACGGGAGGTCACGGATGAACCGTATGACAGTCTCCGAGACGGGGCCGAACACGCAGATGTACCACGCCCGTCGCGGCGTCATCACGCCCGAGATGGCGTACGTCGCTGAACAGGAGCGGCTGAGCCCCGAGACGGTACGCGCGGAGGTGGCCGCGGGACGCATGGTTATTCCGGCGAATATCAATCACCGCGCGCTCCGGCCCATCGGCATCGGCCAGGCCGCGACCATCAAGATCAACGCGAACATCGGCAATTCCGCCGTCACGTCCGACATCGAAGGCGAGCTGTGCAAGCTCGCCGTGGCCATTCAGTACGGCGCCGACACGTGCATGGACCTCTCCACCGGGGGTGACATCGACGCGATTCGCCAGGCGATCATCGAGGCCAGCCCCGTGCCCATCGGCACCGTCCCCATCTACCAGACCGTCGCCGAGCTCAAGCGCGTCGAGGACATGACGCCCGAGGACCTGCTCGAGATGATCGAGCATCAGGCCCGCCAGGGCGTGGATTACATGACGGTTCACTGCGGCATTCTGCTCGAGTACCTGCCGCTGGTGCAGAAGCGCATCACCGGCATCGTCAGCCGAGGCGGCTCGCTCCTCGCCCAGTGGATGGCCTACCACCGCCGCCAGAATCCGTTGTACGAGCGCTTCGACGACTTGTGCGCCATCGCCCGCAAGTACGACGTCACGCTGTCGCTGGGTGACGGCCTGCGCCCAGGCTGTCTGGCCGACGCCAGCGACGAAGCCCAGTTCGCCGAGCTGAAGACGCTGGGCGAGCTCACCCTGCGGGCGTGGGAGCACGACGTGCAGGTCATGATCGAGGGCCCGGGGCATGTGCCCTTGGACCAGATCCCGATGAACGTCCAGAAGGAACAGGAGCTGTGCCACGGCGCCCCGTTCTACGTGCTCGGCCCGCTGGTCACGGACATCGCGCCAGGATACGACCACATCACGTCCGCCATTGGGGCGGCGGTGGCGGCCTACGCTGGCGCCAGCTACCTCTGCTACGTCACCCCCAAGGAGCATCTGGGGTTGCCCGACCTCGAGGACGTGAAGCAGGGCGTCATCGCCTACAAGATCGCCGCCCACGCGGCGGACATCGCCCGCGGGAAGCCCGGCGCTCGCGACCGTGACGACGAGCTTTCACGCGCCCGGTTCGCGTTCGACTGGAACCGACAGTTCGAGCTGTCCCTCGACCCAGAGACGGCGCGGCGCATGCACGACGAGACGCTCGGCGCCGACTACTTCAAGCACGCGGAGTTCTGCTCGATGTGCGGGCCGAAGTTCTGCTCGATGCACATCACCCGGGAGATTCAGAAGATGGAAGGCCTGCAGCCCATCGAGGTGACAGAGCGGCCATGACGGAGGCCACGAGCGCCCGCTCTTCTGTCGACGTGATCGTGAAGCGCCTCGCCTCGGCCCCGGAGCGCGCGACCGCCGTGGCGCTGCCCCTGCGGCCCGAGGCCTGGGATACCCGCGTCGTCGGCGAATGGACGCGCCGGGATGCGCTCGCCCACCTCGCCGCCAGCGACCTCCGCGCGGTGGCCCGTATCCGGGCGGCGCTGGGAGAGGCGAGGCCAGACGAGCTCGGCGCGATGGACGATGTCGACGCCTGGAACCACGCCCAGGTCGCAGCACGCCAGGAGGCGTCGGTAGAGGCGCTGCTCACCGAATACCGGGCGAACCGCCGGACGCTCGTCCGTCTCCTCCAGTCCATCCCGCCCGAACGCTTCGCCGGGCTCACCATCAGGCGTGGGGCCGACGTCATGGCGCTCGCGGATTACGTCTCCCGCATTGACCGCCACGACCACGAACACATCGAGCAGATCGGGGCGCTGCCGAGCAGTGAGGAGGGAGAGACCGATGCCGGGTGAGGATACGCGTGGACCTGACCGCGACGGGCGAACGGGGTCCCTGGACGATCCGCTGGTGATCGCGGGCAAGACGTTCCGCTCGCGACTGATGTTGGGCACGGGAAAGTACCGGAGCCCCGAGGAGACGGTCGCCGCACTGGAGGCGTCGGGGGCGGAGATCGTCACGGTGGCCATCCGCCGCCTCGACCTCGACAACCCCAACGCTAAGACCGAACTCGACTACATCGACTGGTCGCGGTACACCATCCTGCCCAACACGGCGGGCTGCCGGACGGTCGAGGAGGCCCTCATGACCGCACGCCTCGCCCGCTCGCTCACCGGCTCGAACTGGGTGAAGCTGGAGGTCATCCCGGACCCCAAGTACCTCCTGCCCGACCCTGTGGGTACACTCGAGGCCGCCCAGCGGCTCATTGACGACGGTTTCGTGGTTCTGCCGTACATTCACGCGGACCCCATCCTCGCGCGGCGGCTGGAGGCGATCGGGTGCGCCACGGTCATGCCGCTCGGCTCTCCCATTGGGTCCGGACAGGGCATCCTCACCGCCGACGAGATCAAGATCATCATCGAGAACGCCGGGGTGCCGGTCGTGGTGGACGCGGGCCTGGGGGCGCCGTCCGACGCGGCGCTGGCGATGGAGCTCGGCGCCGACGCCGTGCTCGTCAACACCGCCGTCGCGAAGGCGCAAGACCCCGTTCGCATGGCCGAGGCGATGCGTCTGGGCGTCGAGGCGGGGCGCAAAGCCTATCTGGCGGGCCGCATCCCTCGAAGGCCCTACGCGTCCGCTTCCAGCCCGGAAGAAGGGGTGGTGCGCGTGTGACCCACGGCGAAAAGATGCGCCGCTGGCGCTCCCCTGCCCTGATGCTCGTCACCGATCGCCGACGCCTCCGCGGGCGCACGCTCGAGGAGCTCGTTTCTCTCGCCGTCGACGGCGGGGTGAACATCGTCCAACTGCGGGAAAAGGACCTCCCCGCCCGTGAGCTCTACAACCTCGCCCTCACCGTCCACACGGTCATCCGCGGGCGGGCGCTGCTCTTGGTCAACGACCGCGTCGACGTCGCTGCGGCCTGCGGGGCCGACGGCGTGCAGATCCCCTCCGACGGCCTGCCGCTCGACGCCGCCGCCGACGTCGACCCCACCTTGCTGTTGGGGCAGTCGGTCCACAGCGCAGCGTCGGCCGTCGAGGCGCAGCACCGGGGCGCAGATTTCGTCCTGCTCGGGACGGTGTTCGACACGCCGTCCAAGCCCGGTGCGCGCACGATCGGCCTCGAGGGCGTCCGCCGCGCCGCTGAGGCGGTGAGCATCCCCGTGATCGCTATCGGCGGTATCACCGCAGAGAATGCGGGCGACGTGATCGACGCCGGTGCGGGCGGGGTCGCGGTCCTGTCGGCGATCATGGATGCAGACGACCCCAGGGAGGCCGCGCGCGCCCTCTGGCAGGCCGTCGAGTCGCGCTGGGTAGGGGCGACGCCCCGGTGAACGAACGATGCCAACCCTCACCGTGAACGGTAAGCCACGCCAGATCGAGCGGGAGATGACCGTGCCCGAGTTCCTCGAGGCGCACGGCGTCGACCGCCGGCTCGTCGCCGTCGCCGTGAACGGCGAGGTCATCCCGAAGGACCGCTACGACACGATCGTGCTGCGCGAAGGCGACGTCGTCGAAGTCGTGAGGATGGTCGGCGGCGGATGAGCCCCCGAACCACGGCGGCGGCCGGCGACGTCGTGGTGGTCGGCGGTGGCATCGTCGGGTGCGCCGTGGCCTGGGCTCTGGCGTCCCGAGGCGCCAAGGTCACTCTCCTGGAGCGCAACGGGCGCCTGTGTCTGGAAGCCAGCAACGCGGCGGCCGGCATGCTGGCCCCGCTGTCCGAAGCCGAAGAGCCGGGTCCGCTCCTTTCGCTTTCCCTCACGGCGCTCGCGGAGTATCCCGGAGTCGTCGACGACGTTCAGGCGGCCACCGGCATTGACGTCGAGTTCCGGCGTACGGGCATCCTGCGCATCGCGCTTAGCGACGACGACGCGCAGGCCCTCAGACGCCGTCTCGAGTGGCAGCGTCAGGTCGGCCTCGAGCTGTACGAACTCGACGGCGCGCTGGTGCGCGAGCTCGAGCCGCGCCTGAGCCCTCGGATCAGCTACGGGCTCCTTTGCCCGGATGAGGGACAGGTGTCCAACCAGCAGTTGACCCTCGCCCTGGCCCGCACCGCACAGCAACGCGGCGCCCGCATCCTCACCCGGTCACCTGTCACCGGCCTGCGGGTCCGCCGCGCGCGCATTCGCGCCGTGCGCACCGCGGCCGGCGAGATCGAGGCCGACCACTTCGTCTTCGCCGCAGGCGCGTGGACGGGCCTCATCTCGCGCCGGCTCCGACGCGTGGCCCCACCGAAGCCCATTCGCGGCCAGATGCTCGCCCTCGGGGGGATGGTGACCCCCATCCGGACCATCGTGTGGGGCCCCCGCGGCTACCTCGTGCCGAGGGCCAACGGGCTCGTGTTCGCCGGCGCGACAGTCGAGGACGTGGGATTCCGGCGACGCACGACCGACGAGGGGTTGCGCCGCATCCGACGGATGGCCGAAGAGCTCGTGCCGCAGCTTCGGGCCGCCTCCGAGCCGTTCACCTGGTACGGGTTCCGCCCCGGATCGCCCGACGGGCTGCCCATCATCGGCGCCGTACCCGGCCTCGACAACGCCGTGCTCGCGACCGGACACTACCGGAACGGGATCCTGCTGGGGCCGCTCACCGGGCGCCTCGTGGCCGAGCTCGTGACGACGGGCGAGCCGCCACCGCAACTCGCCCCGTTCTCCCCCGCGCGCTTTGCCTGACGGGGCCGGGCGCCGGCGTCACAACTCAGCGGCGATGGAGAAGCGCCGGTGCGAGCCGAGGCTCGAGCGCAACGCGTCGAGCATGCCCGATGCCGCGGCATCGCGGGCCTGTCGGATCGCGTTCTTGATGGCGGCGCCGTCCGACCGCCCATGCGCGATGATCACGATGCCGTTCACGCCGAGGAGCGGCGCGCCGCCGTACTCGTTGGGGTCGAACTCCTTGCGCAGTTGGAGCAGGGCGTTGCGCAACACGAGGGCGGCGACCTTGTGCCGCAGGGTCGAGGTCATCACCCGGCGGAGCTCGCCGAACGCGTACTCGAGGACGCCTTCGCCCACCTTCACGGCGACGTTGCCGGTGAAGCCGTCCGTCACCAGCACATCGACCCATCCCCGGTGCACGTCCCGTCCCTCAATGTTCCCCACGAAGTTGATGGACGAGAGCCCCTTCAGCCGTTCGTACGCCTCCGACGCGAGCTCGTTGCCCTTGCCGGCCTCCTCGCCGATGTTGAGGAGCCCGACCCGGGGCTCACGCACCCCGTAGACCTTCTCCATGAACACGGAGCCCATCTGGGCGAACTGGACGAGCCACGACGGCTTGCAGTCGGCGTTGGCCCCGACATCCAGCACGAGCACTCTGCTCCGATAGGGGATGAGTGCGCCGATGGCGGGACGTTCGATCCCGTGGATCCGGCCCAACTTCATGAGGGCGGACGCCATCACGGCGCCCGTGTTGCCGGCTGAGACGACGGCGTCGGCCACGCCCTGGCGAACGAGATCCATCGCCAGGTTGATCGACGCCTCACGCTTCTGACGCACCGCCTGCGCCGGGGCCTCGTCCATGCGGATGGCTTGCGACGCGTGGATGACCTGCACGCCCGTCGGCAGCTCGCCGTGGCGCTTGAGCTCGCTCTCGATGAGCTCGGTCGGGCCGACGAGCGCGATCTCGATGCCGAGCTCGCGCCGCGCGAGCAGCGCCCCGGCCACCGTGGCCTCGGGCGCGAAGTCTCCCCCCATGGCGTCCAACGCGATGCGCATCAGGCTGCTCCCGGCTTCCGAGCGACCACGATCAGCAGGTCGCTGGCGTCATCATACGGCGCGAGGTCGTAGTCGCCGTAGAGGGCGTCTACCTCGAGCCCTGCCTCCTCGATGAGCGCCTCGAGCTCGTAGCGCCCAGTGTACCGCAGGACGTGCTCGACCACGGTCCGGTGCACGGAGCCATCGGGCGGCACGCGGTCGACGAAGTGCACCCTGCGCACCGTCTGCGTCGCGGGATGACGCTCGACGACCGTCCATCGCGCCAACCAGTCGTTGGTCGCCTCGTCGCGGTGCAGCCACTGCACCTCGACCGAGGGCTCCACCTGGTCCCAGCGCTCCGACGTGAGCGGGCGCACGGCGAGCGCCAGCAGGCCACCGGGCGCGAGGTGGCGCTCCACCGCCCGGAGGCACGAGCGCTGGTCCTCGACGGAGCGAAGGTGCTGGAAGGTTCCGTAGGCACAGATCACGAGGTCGAAGCGCTCCCCAAGGTCGAACTCGCGCATGTCGGCGAGCGCCCACCGAAGGCGCCGCCGCAGGCGCGCCTCGGTTTTCGCGCGGGCCACCTCGAGCATCTCGCTCGAGGCGTCGAGCCCCACGACGCGAAACCCGGCGCGCGCCAGGTGCAGCGCCACCCGGCCGGTGCCAGCCCCCAGCTCGAGCACTGGCAGCTCGCACCGCCGCGCTAGGTTCGTGTAGAAGGCGAGGTCCTCGTCGTACGAGGCGTGCTCAAGATCGTACAGGGTGGCGTAGCCGGCGTAGGCGTCCGTTCGGGACGGCTCAGCGGTCATGGCGCGCTGCCGATTCTAGTGCGGCCCGGCTGCGACGGCAACGCTCAGTAGTGGACGACGACACGACTGCCCAGCGTCAGGAAGTCCCAGAAGAACTTCGCGTCCGCGTAGCGCATCCCCACGCACCCGTGGCTCGAAGGGATCCGGCCGAAGTACGAGTCGTCCCGCCAGTAATTCAGGTGCAGCGCATGACCGACCGTGGTGAAGTACTGCGTGTAGAGCACGTTCTCGAGGACGTAGTACTCCTCCGCCCCGATGGAGGCGGAGGTCATCGTCTCGTTCTCCACGCGGGAGACGATGTACCACGTGCCCACAGGGGTCTCCCAGCCCGGCTTTCCCGTCGTCACGAGAGCAGTGTACACGGGCGTGTCGCCGACCATCGCCGTCGCAGTCTGGTTCGTGAGGTTGACGTCGACCCAGTGTTCTCCCGGCAGGTCGATGGGCAGCGGCGGTGGGTTGGGAGGCGGGACCACCACTTCGGGCGTCGGCGTGGGCGGCACGGGCGTGGCGGTGGGCGTCGGCGTGGGCGTGAAGGTCGGCGTTGGCGTGGGCGTAGCGGTAGGGGTCGGCGTGGGTGTGGGAGCCTGCGTGAGCCCGAACCGGGGTCCGACGCCGAACGCGAAGCCGGCCCCCACGACCGCGGCGGCGGCCAACGCAGCGATCGCGACGGCCAGCGCAACCCGGGGCGAGATCAGGCGCCTTACCAACCGCTTCCTCTCCGGCCGCGTGGGCTCACGGCATCACATGCGATGGCCGTTGCCCTCGATCTCCTCCTCTTCCTCGAATCCGATGGTCTCCTCTTCCTCCAGAGCCTCCTCGGAAAACGTCCCGGCGTGGTGTCCAGCCCACACCGTCACGATGAAGTCCTCACGGTAGGGGTCAGCGCTCAACACCAGCCGCTCGTCGATCTCGGCGATGAGCTCCTGGATCTGCTCGTCCGTGTAGTCGCTGGGGACACAGAGGGTTCCGTCGCAGCGACCTGCCGTCCAGTGCAGGTCGATCCTGCCGATCTCCACTCCGTCGACGACGATGGCGTATACCTCGGAATGCGGCGTTCGTGATTCGCGGTCGAACACGTAGTTGGGCATGGAGCGGCTTCCTTTCCCGCGACGGGCGGTGGTGATCGACGCAATTGTAGCCCGCGGGGGCCGGCTGCGCATGCGTGCTGGGCGGACCCGTCGCGCGTTGCCCCGACCTCAGGGCGTGCCTATGATGTCGCACGAGCCCTCCTCATCGAAACCGAAAGGATGCACCCATGCAGGTCCGCGTGGAGTTCGGCGACATTACGCAGGTGAAGACTGAATGCGTCGTGGTCAACCTCTTCGAAGGCGTCACCGCCCCCGGCGGCGGCACGGGGGCGGTCGACCGCGCTCTCGATGGCGCCATCAGCAAGCTCATCGCCCAGGGCGACATCCGGGGCAAGTTCGGCGAGCTCGTGGTCTTCCCGACGTTCGGCAAGATTCCCGCACCTCGCGTGCTTGTCGCCGGGCTCGGGAAGCGCACGGAGTTCACCGTCGACCGGGTTCGCGACCTGTCCGCCGACATCGCGCGCCGCCTGCGAGCGGCCCGTGTTCAACGGTTCGCGACCATCACCCACGGGGCCGGCATCGCCGGACTCGACCCGCGGGCGTGCGCGGAGGCTATCGCGGAGGGGACGATGCTCGGGCTGTACCGGTTCAGGGCGCACAAGCGGCCGGATGAGGACGCCACTGAGGTCGAAGAGGCCGTGCTCATCGAGAGCGACACGACCAAGCTGAGCGCGCTCGAGCAGGGCGTCGACGAAGGCGTGGTCCTCGCCGAGGCGCAGAACTTCGCCCGCGACCTGGCCAACGAGCCGGCGAACGTCCTCACCCCCACGGAGATGGCTCACCGCGCGCAGTCGCTGGCCGCGGCGGTGGGACTCGAGTGGGACATCCTCGACCGGCAGCAGATCGAGGAGCTGGGTATGGGCGCATTCCTCGGCGTCGCCGCCGGAAGCCACCAACCGCCCAAGCTCATCGTCCTGCGCTACCGCCACGGGGACGGCCCCACGCTCGGACTCATTGGGAAGGGCATTACGTTCGACACCGGAGGCATCTCCATCAAGCCCGCCGCCGGGATGGAGGAGATGAAGGGCGACATGTCCGGCGGCGGCGCGGTCATCGCGGCGATGGGCGCGATCGCGCGGCTCAAACCGAAGATCAACGTCACCGCCGTCGTGCCGGCGACGGAGAACATGCCCGGTGGTGGGGCCACCAAGCCCGGAGACGTGCTCCGCGCCATGAACGGGACGACCATTGAAGTCATCAACACCGACGCCGAAGGGCGGCTCATCTTGGCCGATGGCATCGCCTACGCCCGCACACTGGGTTGCTCGCCGATCGTCGACGTCGCCACGCTCACGGGCGCCATTTCGGTGACCCTCGGCAACGTGGCCTTCGGCGTGATGGGCAACGACGCCGCGCTCATCGATCGGGTGAAGGCGGCGGCCAGGACCGCCGGGGAGAAGGCCTGGGAACTGCCGATGTTCGAGGAGTACCGCGAACAGATCAAGAGCGACGTGGCGGACATCAAGAACACGGGCGGGCGCAACGCAGGCTCGATTACGGCCGCCTTCTTCCTCAAGGAGTTCGCGGGCGACACGCCCTGGGCGCACCTGGATATCGCCGGTGTGGACTTCATGGACAAGGACAAGGGCGTGCTGGTGAAGGGCGCCACCGGGATTCCCGTACGCACGCTCACGCACCTCGCGCTCTCCATGGCGGCGAACTGACGGTGGCCAGGCGTTGACGATTTTTCACGGCCCCACCGCTTCGGACCCGCGGCCCGGCTGCCGATTCTGACGATGGAACCATGAGGAGACAGCCGGCCATGACCCTGGAGACGTTGCAGACGAAGCGGTGGCTCGAACGCGCGCTCGCCCCCGCGCGGGAGCGCATCCGACGGGCACCGACGCCCGAGGCGATCGAACGCATCCGCCGGCGGACCTTCGGACAGGTCGCCCGGCGCAGCCGCATCGCCGCCTGACGACCGCCTTCAGCCCTCGTTCCACGCTCGCCCCGGCCACCGGCGCCGGGGCGTCGCCACATGGGGAACGCTATACTGACGCGGCCCCGGCCATCCGCACGCACGCCACGAGGAACCAGGAAATCGCGCCAGCGTGAAGCTCGAACCCTGGCAGCGGACCGTGTACGCGGTGTCGATCGCCCAGTTCGTCGCCCTCGCAGGGGCGAACCTCATCTTCCCCTTCGTTCCCTTTTACGTGAAGGAGCTGGGCGTCACCGATGAAGGCGACGTCGCGTTGTGGTCTGGGCTGCTGGCCACCGCCACGGGCGCATCGCTCTTCGTCTTCGCGCCGGTGTGGGGCACGCTCGCGGACCGGTTCGGCCGCAAGGCCATGCTCCTCCGGGCCTACGCCGGGGCCACCGTCGTGCTCACCCTCCAGGGCTTCGTGCAGAACGTCTGGCAGCTCGCCGCTCTCCGCCTCGCCCAGGGCGCGTTCGTGGGTACGATTCCGGCCGCCAACGCGCTCGTGGCCTCGGCGGCGCCTGCGCCACGCGTGGGCTACTCCTTGGGTCTCGTCCAGATGGCGCTCTTCGTGTCGCAGTTCGTGGGTCCAGTCGTCGGCGGCTCGCTGGCCGACGCGGCGGGCTTCCGGGCCACGTTCGTCATCGCCGGCTCGGTGTACGCCTTGTCCTTCCTGCTCGTGCTCACGCAGGTCCGCGAGGCCCAGGCCCCCGAGGGCCGCGAGCGCGAGTCGTTCGTCGCGGGCCTGCGCACGGTGGCGGCGAACCGCCAGCTCTTGCTCCTGGTCGGCGTCGTCTTCTTCCTGAACGGCGCGCCGGCGTTCGTCAGGCCCATCATTCCGTTGCTCGTGGACACGTTCGACCTGTCGCGCCCGGCGGTGGTCTCGGGCTTCGCCTTCTCGGCGCTGGCGGCGACGAGCTCCATCGCGGCGCTGGCCGTCGGCAGGGCATCGGACCGCGTGGGCTATCGCAACGCGCTCGCCGTGGCGACGCTCGGGGCCGGGGCAGCCTACGTGCCGGTCGCGTTGGCCAACGACGTACCCATGCTGCTCGTCTCGCTCGCCGTCGTCGGGTTGTTCAGCGGGGGAATGCTCCCGGCCGCCAACGCGCTCATCGGTGCGCTCTCGCCGGGCGGACGTCAGGGCGCCGCGTTCGGATTGGCGGGGAGTGCGCAAGCGCTCGCCATCGCCGTGGCGCCGTTGACCGGGGGCGCCATCGCTCGGGGCTTCGGCGTGCACACGGGCTTCGTCGTCGACGGCGTCGCGCTCATGGCCGTCGGTCTGCTGGTGCTGGCCCTGGTGCGCGAACCCGCGCGCGAAGCCCCGGAGCCCGCGCCGGAGCCAGTGCTCACGCCTCCGCGCGGAAGCTAGCCTCGCTGCTCGTCCCGCTCGCGCAAGAGCTCCGCCACCCGGTCGAGGATCCGGTGCGCCACCTCCGTCTTGGGAAGCAGGGGCAGATGCTCACGCCGACCCGAGGCCTCGACGAACACCACCTGGTTCGTGTCGACGCCGAAACCGGCCCCCGGCGCCGTGACGTCGTTGGCGACGATGAACGCGAGCCCCTTGCGCTTCACCTTCGCCTCGGCGTTCTCGAGCACATCCTCGCTCTCAGCGGCGAACCCCACCTTGATCAGCCGATCGCCCGGCAGGCTCGCGATGATGTCAGGGTTGGGCGTGAGGCGGATGGTGATGTCCTCCCCCGTGCGCTTGATCTTCCGGGCCGCGGCTTCAGCGGGACGGAAGTCGGAAGGCGCCGCCGCCATGACGACAGCGTCCGCGTCCTCGCAGGCAGACGCGACGGCCTCGGCCATCTGGGCCGTCGACTGCACGTGCACGGTCATCACGCCCCACGGCTCCGCCAGCGCCGTGGGGCCGGTCACCAACGTGACCGTGGCCCCGCGATCGCGCGCCGCTTCGGCGATGGCGAAGCCCATCTTGCCGGACGAGTGGTTGCTGATGAACCGCACGGTGTCGATCGCCTCTCGCGTCGGCCCTGCCGACACCACGATGCGGCGCCCCGCCAGGTCGCCGTGCCGGCCCATGGCCGTCTTCAAGGCCGCGATGAGGGCCGGCGTATCGGCGAGGCGCCCCATGCCGACGTGCCCGGACGCGAGCCGCCCCTCCTCGGGTCCCACCACCAGGACGCCGCGCGCCTGCAGGGTTCGCAGGTTGTGCTGCGTCGCCGGATGCTCCCACATGTGGTGGTCCATCGCCGGCGCGATGACGATCGGTGCCGGTGTCGCCAGAGCCGTCAGGCTCACCATATCTTCGGCGAGGCCATTCGCCAGCCGGGCGATGGTGGTGGCGCTGGCCGGCGCGACGATCATGCCCGCGATGCGGCGGGCCACAGCGACGTGCTCCTCGGCCGTCGCACCTTCCGGGTCGAACATGTCGACGAACACGGCCCTGCCGGTCACGCCCCGGAAGGCGAGCGGGGAGACGAAGCGAGTGGCCGCCGGCGTCATCAGGACGTCGACGGCAGCGCCGAGCTGGGTGAGCTTGCTCGCCAGGTCCACCGCCTTGTAGCAGGCGATGCTGCCCGTCACCCCCAGGGCGACGCACTTCTCTGTCAACATCCTGTCCACTAGGTGTTCGCCTCGTGGATAAGTCGCAGGCCGACCAGCGTCAGCTCCGTATCAACATGATCGAACACGTGGGTCACCTTCGAGAGGCGTTGGGCCCAGCCACCCGTCCCGATCACGGTCGCGCTGCCCCCGAGCTCCTCGCGGAAGCGACGCACCATCCCCTCCACGAGCTCCACGTACCCGTACAGGACCCCCGATTGAATCGCGGTGACGGTGTTCCGCCCGATCACGGCCTTGGGCCGCTCCAGTTCGACGCGATACAGCTTGGCCGCGCGCTCGAACAGCGCCTCCGACGCGATGCCGATGCCGGGGGCGATGGCGCCACCCAGATAGTCGCCGTTCGCATCGACGGCGTCGAACACGGTGGCGGTGCCCAGGTCCACGATGATGAGCGGCGGTGGACCGTACAGCTTCAGCGCCGCGACCACATCGCACACGCGGTCGGCGCCCACGTCCCGTGGGTTCTCGTAGAGGATGCGGACACCCGTGCGCGTCCCGGTCCCGACGACGAGCGGCGACAGACCGAAATATCGCCGACACAGTTGCTCGAACACCGGGACCATGTCAGGCACCACGGACGCGAGGACGGCCTCGGTGATGTCGTCCGGCGCGATGCCCTCGGCGCGCAGCAACCCGAGTACGGGGATTGCGTATTCGTCCGCAGGCCGTCTGGGGTCTGGGGAGAGGCGCCAGGTGGCGCGCAAGCGCTCTCCCTCGAAGACCCCCAACGTGATGTTGGTGTTGCCAATGTCCAGCGCCAGCAGCATGTCGGTCCTGCCGTTTCCCTTCGTTCGCGCGCATTATACGGGGCGCGTCCGCTTGCGGGCGGCGCTATGGTCAACTTCACACGTGCTGGTTGGAAAAGGGCGGAAAATCCGTGGGCAAATCGTCATAAGGAGCTTGATCGCCGGAAAACCGCCCTGCTATTCTCTGGCGCGTCCAGGGGCCACAGGCCTTGCCTGCCCGGCGGCAGGCAGCCGGCGGCGCCGGCCTTCCGAACAGGGGCCGGCCGCCTTCCCCGGTGGGGGCCCGGGGTGACCTGCGAACCACCGAACCGAACGCCATCCTTGGAATACCTCCGAGGACTCCGCGGGTTCCTGGACGTTCATGAGGTCGACTGAAGGTTGAGCCTGACGGCCCGTTCCTCACACGCGAGGGACCGGGGTAACGGGAGTGTCGTCTCCGCGGCTGGCCGCCGGCTCTAGCTGGAGTGCGGCTCCTCAGCGATGGAAGCTTACGCCAGAGAACTCTGGGATACCGCGCTCGGCCGTCTCGAGCTCCAGGTCACCCGCCCCAATTTCGACACCTGGCTCCGCGATACCCGCGGCCTTCGCATCGAGGACGACCGCCTCGTGGTGGGCGCGCCCACGGACTTCGCGCGCGAGTGGCTCGAGACGCGGCTCAAGGCGATCATCCTCAAGACCATCGCCGCCGTCGCCGAGCGCCCTCTCGACGTCGTCTTCGAGGTGTCCCGCGGCGACCCTGCGCCGCCACCACCGGCCCTTCTCGAGCCCGCAGAGGTGCGATCCGCCCAGGCTCGAATGCGCAACGCGGCGCCTCTGTTCAACCCCGCGTTCACCTTCGATGCGTTCGTCACCGGCGAGGAGAATCGCCTCGCCTACCACGCCGCCCTCGCCGCTGCCACCGGGTCCGCCCCGTACCACGCCACGGTCATCTGCGGGCCCGTGGGACTCGGGAAGACGCACCTCCTCCACGCCATCGGCCATCGCGCCGTCGCGGAGGGCAGGACCGTCGTGTTCGTGACGGCCGAGCGCTTCGCGAACGAGTTCGCTACCGCCGCCCGTGACCGCTCGTTCCAGGCGTTCCGCGAACGCTACCGCCGCTGCGACGTGCTCCTCCTCGACGACCTCCAGTTCCTTGAGGGCAAGGAGCACACCCAGGAAGAGTTCTTCCACACCTTCGACGACCTCGCAGCCGCCGGGGCCCATATCGCCGTCAGCGCTGACCGGCCCCCGGCGCTGCTCAGTGGCCTTCTGCCCAAGCTTCGCTCACGCCTCGCTGCGGGACTCGTCGCCGACATCCAGCCGCCGGCGTACCCCACTCGCTTCGCCATCGTCGCCGCTCGCGCACAACGCGAGCGCATCCCCATCGACGACGACGTGCTCGCCCTCATCGCGGCCCAGGACGTCACCAACGTCCGCGAACTCGAAGGCGGGTTCAACCGCGTCGTCGCCTTCGCCCAGCTTCTTCCCAGCGACCCCATTAGCCCCGACCTCGCCCGCAAGGCCCTCGCGCCCTTCGCCAACCACCGTCCGCCCGACCCCGTGTCCGCGAGCGCCGTCATCGACGCCGTCTGTCGACACCTCGGCGTCGACCCCGACGACCTCACCAGCAAGAAGCGCGACCGCAAGACCACCTACGCGCGCCATCTGGTAATGTACCTGCTCCGTGAGCTCGGCCGGCAGTCGCTCTCCGACATCGGCCGTCTGCTGGGAGGCCGCGACCACTCCACTGTCATCCACGCAGTGCAGCGTATCTCTCAGGAGATTGCCTGCATCCCCGAAACCCGCCGCGATGTCGATGCCCTCCGCTCGATGTTGACCGACGTCGCGTAACGCTTTCCGTTCGGCTGTCCACAGAATTCACCGAATCCCCGCACCTATAATGACGGCAATTGAGAAACGAACACTGACCGGCTCGCTGTGATCGATAGAGCTGTCATCCACGTGATCGCGGGCAAGGGCGGCGATGGCGCCGTCAGTTTTCGGCGCGAGAAATACGTCCCTCGTGGCGGGCCAGACGGGGGAGATGGTGGAAAGGGTGGGGATGTCGTGCTCATGGCTGACGCATCTCTGCGCACGCTGGCTGCGTTCCGACGGCGAAAGGTATTTCGAGCTCAGAACGGAGCCAACGGACGGGGCGCGAAGATGAAGGGTCGCGACGGCGCGTCGCTCGTGATCCGGGTGCCGGTGGGCACGATCGTGCGTGTGGAGGGGGAAGAGCAGGTCCTCGCGGATCTGGCGGAGCCGGGGCAGTGGGTGGTGGTGGCGCACGGCGGGAAAGGCGGACGGGGCAACGCGCGATTCGCGACGCCGACGAATCGAGCGCCGCGGATCGCGGAGAAAGGGCGGCGGGGCGAAGAGCGAACGCTGCAGTTGGACCTCAAGCTTCTGGCGGACGTCGGCATCGTCGGGTTGCCGAATGCCGGGAAATCGACACTGCTCCGGGCGATGTCGCGCGCGAGGCCGAAGGTAGGGCCGTATCCGTTCACGACGCTGGAGCCGAATCTCGGCGTCGTCGACCTCGGGTACGATGCGTTCGTCGTGGCGGACATCCCCGGTCTGGTCGAAGGGGCGCACGCCGGAGCGGGGCTCGGCCTGGACTTTCTTCGACATATCGAGCGCACGCGAACGCTGGTGTGCCTGGTCGACGGCACGGCGCCGGATGTGGTGGGGGCGCTGCGGACGGTGGAACGGGAGATGCGGGCGTACGATCCGCGCTTGGCCGAGCGCCCGACCGTCGTCGCGGTGAACAAGATCGACCTGAAGGAGGTGCGCGACCGCCGGGCGGAGATCGAGCGAGAGCTCGCCGAGGCCGGATATCGCGATGTGCTGTTCGTGTCGGCGGCGACGGGAGAAGGGGTCCGCGAGCTGATCGACCGAATCTACGAGAAGCTGGACCGCGAGCCGCCAGGCTGGCGCAAGCCGGAAACGCCGGGGGAGGCGCTGAAGGCGCCGGCGGAGGCGCCAGCGTTTACGGTGCGGCGGGAGGATGGCGTCTTCGTCGTCGAGGGTGAGCGTCCGGTGGCGGCGGTCGAGATGCTCGGCGTGGAGAGCGAAGAGGCGCGGGCGGTGCTTCGCAGGCGGTTGGCACGGATGGGTGTCCTGAGGGCGCTCCGCCGCGCTGGCGTCCGGCCTGGCGACCGCGTCCGATTCGGTGCGGTGGAGATCACGTGGGAAGAGTGAGGATCGGCGTCCTGGGTGGCACGTTCGACCCGGTTCACATCGGGCATCTGATACTGGCCGAGCAGGCCCGCGAGCAGTTGGGCCTGGCGGAAGTGCTGTTCGTGCCTGCCCGGGACCCGTGGCGAAAGGCGGGGAGAGCCATCACGCCTGCGCCGGAGCGACTCGCTATGGTCGAGCTGGCCATTGCCGGGAACGCGGCGTTTCGCGCGTGCCGGCTCGAGATCGATCGTCTGGGGCCGTCGTACAGCGTGGACACGCTGGCGAGCCTGCGCCGCGACAGGCCCGACGCCGACCTCTACTTCATCGTCGGGGAGGATGCGCTGTTCGACCTGCCGAACTGGAAGGAGCCCGAGCGCATCGTGTCGCTCGCGGCGATCGCGGTCGCGGCGCGAGGAACAGAGTCGCGTCTCGACCGCATGTCGCCAGCGTCGTTGGACCGGCTCGTGCCCGGGCTCGGGGCCTCGTTCGTCCGAGTGCAGATGCCGGCGATCAGTGTGAGCGCGACGGACCTCCGTCGACGGGTGCGGGACGGCAGGAGCGTGCGGTATCTCGTGCCGGACGCGGTGGAGCGGTTCATCAGAGAGCGAGGCCTCTATCGCGACGCCTGAAGCGGATCGTCGCCCGGGCGGAAGGGCGCTGCCTTCCCCATGAGGATGCTCACCCGGGGCACCGGCGGGGCGAGAAAAGGACGCAGGTAGACGTTACGGAGCCAGTCGAACCCGGCGCGAATGCCGAGATCTTCGAGGCGCCGGTAGCTTCGGAGGCGCACGTCGGGCGCGCGAAGGCTGACGACACGCCGGTTCCAGTGGTCGAGGCGTGGGTCGCGCACCGGCGCGAACTCCCACAGCAGCAGCGCTCCGGCAGGACGCAGCGTGCGGTAGGCGTCGCGCATGAAGGCGACGAGCTCCGCGTCGCTCAGGTACTTCGCGAGGTGCCCGCACAGCATCAGATCGACGGTCTCATCGGCGAGGGGCAGCGCGGCGACCGTCGCGCGAGCGAGATGTATCGGTCCGCCCTCGCCCGGTGTGGAAGCGGCCCGCCTCAGCGCGACGATCGATGGGTCGAGGCCCAGCGGGCGGACCTTGAACCTGACGCGGGAGTCGAGGATGCGTAGGAGCGCTCCGGAGCCGCAGCTCACGTCGACGACGCGATGGTCGGCCTGCAACCCGTGGAGTTCAGGGAGGCGGAAGAGCGCCGTATCGAGCAGGGTACGTCCGGCGACGGACTGGGCGAATCGCCAGACCAACCCGGCGGGCGTGCGGGCGCGGAGCCAGCGGTCGCTCGCTGCCGCCGCGGTGACGTCGCCGGGAAGGCGTCGGGTCTGGGGCCGGACGTCAGAGCTCAAAGGTGATCCTCACACGCGCGCCGCGCGCGGCGGCCCATTCCGCCATCCGGCCCAGTTCGGCGATGCGGTCACGCAAGGCAGGATAGCGCGCTAGCGTGGCTCGGACATGGGGGTCGGCGCGGTCCAGGCGGTCCAGCGCCGCCACGACCTGGCGGCAGCAGGCCGCGAGCGGCGCCGCATCCTGCCACGCCCGCTGCAACTCTCGCTCGTCGGCCGGATCCTCCGGGTTGCGGTCGGCGAACGTCAGCAGCGGTGTGAGGTCGATCTTGTCGTCGCCGCCGCGGAGCCGCAGGGTGAGCGTCGTGAGTTCGTGCTGCGCCCCGTATCGCGCTGAGAAGGCGAACGACAGGAAGTACACGAGGTCAGCCGTGTCGCCGCCGAAGGCGACAGGGCATGGGTCGGCGGCTTCGGCCTCGAAGAAAACGGTAGGCATCACCGCGCTCAGACGTCGAGGCGGGCCTGCTTGGCGTGAGATTGGATGAACTTCTTGCGCGGGGCGACGTCCTCCCCCATGAGCTGCGAAAAGATCTCCTCGGCAGCCACGGCGTCCTCCATACTGACCCTGAGCAGCGTGCGGCGCTCGGGGTCCATCGTCGTCTCCCACAGTTGCTCGGGGTTCATCTCGCCGAGACCCTTGTATCGCTGGAGTGTGGCGCCCTTTCCGTCGCGCTTGGCGAGGAACTCCTCCCGCTCCTTCTCGGAGTACAGCCAGACGTAGGATTTGCCGTTCTGCGCTCGATAGAGCGGCGGCTGCGCGATGTAGAGCTTGCCCTCCTCGATGAGCTGGCGGAGCTGTCGGTAGAAGAACGTCAGCAGGAGCGTGCGGATGTGAGAGCCGTCGACGTCAGCGTCGGTCATGATGATGACGCGGTCGTACCGAAGCTTGGAGATGTCGAAGCTGTCGCCGAATCCGGTGCCGAGCGCGGTGATGAGGGCGCGGATCTCCTCGTGAGAGAGCATCTTCTCGACACGCGCCTTCTCCACGTTGAGGATCTTGCCGCGCAGCGGGAGGACCGCCTGGAACCGCCGGTCGCGCCCTTGCTTGGCGGAGCCGCCGGCGGAGTCACCCTCGACGATGAAGAGCTCCGCGTGCTTGGGGTCGCGCTCGGCGCAGTCAGCGAGCTTGCCGGGCAGCATGCCGCCGTCGAGCAGGCCCTTGCGGACGACGAGGTCGCGCGCCTTGCGGGCCGCCTCGCGCGCGCGCGCCGCCATGATGCACTTCTCGATGATCTTGCGGGCTTCCGCGGGGTGCTCCTCGAGGTAGGCCGCCAGCTCCTCGCCGACGACCGATTCCGTGATGCCCTTGATGTCCGGGTTGCCGAGCCGGGTCTTCGTCTGGCCCTCGAACTGCGGCTCGGGCAACTTCACGCTCACGACTGCCACGAGGCCCTCGCGCACGTCATCGCCCGTGAGGTTGGCGTCGTCGTCCTTGAGGAACTTCTGCTTGCGCGCGTAGTCGTTGAGGACGCGGGTGAGCGCGCTGCGGAAGCCGGTCAGGTGGCTACCGCCATCGATCGTGTTGATGGTGTTCGCGAAGCTGAACGTCGCTTCGGAGAAGCCGTCGTTGTACTGGATGGCGGCTTCGATCGTGACGTCCCCGACCTGCTTCTCGATGTAGATGGGCCGCGGGTTGAGGACTTGTCGGCCCCGGTTGACGTGGCGTACGAACGAGGCCACGCCACCCTCGAAGTAAAAGTTGACCTCTCGGTCGCGGATCTCGTCGATGAACTGAATCCAGACGCCCTTCGTGAGGTACGCCATCTCACGGAACCGCTGGGTCAGGGCCTGCGGGTCGAACTCGACCGTCTGGAAGATCTCGGGATCGGGCCGGAACCAGGTCGTCGTACCGTGCGGGTAGGACGGGTCGTCGTTGGGGCGCGAGGTGATGGGGCCAGTCGGGACGCCTCGTCGGTACTCCTGGCGGTAGACGTTGCCATCGCGGCGGACTTCGACCCAGAGCTCTGCGGACAGGGCGTTGACGACGGACGCCCCGACGCCGTGAAGTCCGCCGGAGACTTTGTAGACCTGCCCGCCGAACTTCCCGCCGGCGTGCAGGACGGTCATGACCGTTTCGAGGGCCGACTTGCCGGTCCGCGGATGCTTGTCGACGGGGATGCCGCGGCCGTTGTCCCGGACCAGGGCGCCGCCGTCCTTCGTGAGGCGGATCTCGATGCGATCGCAGAAGCCGGCCATGGCCTCGTCGGTCGAGTTGTCGACGATCTCGATCAGCAGGTGGTTGAGGCCACGCTGATCGGTGCCGCCGATATACATGCCCGGCCGGCGGCGAACGGCTTCCAGACCCTCGAGAACCTGGATGTCCTGTGCGGTATACGCCGAGCCCTGCCCGGCCTCGCGAGCCGTGACCTCTTCCTTCTTCGCTACCATGGACGTGGGATGCTCTGTGCTGGGGTCCGAGGATCTCGCAGACACCTGCCCGACCACGTCGCACCCCGCCGAGCGCGTGCTCTCGTGGTCCAGCGCAGGAACGGCTTCTGCATGCGCGTGCATTCTATCACAGATTCGTCCGCGATGGAATCTGGCGAGCGCCGGATCCGTCCCGAAGCGAGGCGTCCGTGAAGCTGCCGCGTCCGCTGCTGCGTGCCGCGGTGGCGCGGCGCGTGAACCGCTTCACCGTGGAAGTGGCGCTGGATGGACGGCTCGTGCCCGCGCATTTGGCGAACTCTGGCCGCCTCGGTGAGCTGCTCTTGCCCGGGGCCCCGTGCTACGTGACGCCCGTGGCCTCGCCGGGCCGACGAACGGCGTACGACCTGGTCCTGGTGCGGACGGATGACGCCCTGGTCTCCGTCGACGCGCGAACGCCGAACCCGCTGGTCGAGGAAGCACTTGCCGAACGTCGGCTCGCCGCCTTCGCCGCGTACGAGACGTGGCGCCGCGAGGTGCTGTATAACGGGTGTCGCATCGACTTCCGTCTCGAGGCGCCCGCCCTGCCGCCGTGCCTGGTCGAGACGAAGTCGTGCACGCTCGTGGTGGACGGCACCGGCTACTTTCCCGACGCGCCGACCACCCGGGGCGAGCGCCACGTGCGCGCGCTGATCGCGGCCCGTCGTGAGGGGCTCGACGCCGCCGTGGTGTGGGTCGTGCAGCGCGCCGACGCGCGGGCTCTGCACCCCTGGGAGGAGGCGGACCCCGCCCTCGTGCGGGCGCTACGGGAGGCGAAGGCCGTGGGCGTCCGGCTCGTGGCGTACCGGTGCGACGTGTCGCTCACCGAGGCGCGCATCGACGGCGAGATCCCGGTGGAGCTGAGCTGACGAGGAGGTTCCCGTGTGGTGGGACCGCGTGAGAGACTGGTTCGCCGAGCGCTTCGGGGTCGGACGGTCGCCCGTCCCGCGTGAGCCGGTGAGCCTCCGGCCTATTGGCGTCGTACGGAACGCGGTGCGTGAGCCCCGCATGGACGGCTGGGAGCACGTGCGCTCCGACATCATCATCCGCGAGGACCTCACCCCGTTGCTCGACGGTATCGACGGGTACTCGCACCTGATCGTCGTCTTCGCCTTTCACCGGCTGCCCTCGGCGGAGCCGGGACGCACGCACGTCCACCCGCGAGGCGACGAGTCGCTGCCCGAGCAAGGCATTCTGGCGACGCGAAGCCCGATGCGGCCATCGCCCATTGGCGTGACGGTCGTGGAGTTGCTCCGCCGGCGGCACAATATCCTGCGGGTGCGCGGCCTCGACGCGATCGACGGCACGCCCGTCCTCGATATCAAGCCGTACTACCCGGGGCACGATGCGGTGCCCGACGCACGTGTGCCTGAGTGGGCGCGACGGCTGGCCGAGGCCGGGGAGGCTGGGCGGTGAGCACGGCGACGCGCGCGCCTGCCGCGCGTGACGAGACCAGGACGCTCCTGCATCTCTACGACGTCCTCGCGCGGGAACACCCGTGGAACGAGTGGCACTGGCGAGAGGACACGCCGCCGCTGGTGCAGTGCCTGAGCGCGATCCTCGTCCAGCACACCAACTGGCAGAACGTCGACCGCGCGCTGGAGCGCCTGGAGCGTGCCCGTGCGCTCTCGCTCGATGCCCTTCGGGCGCTTCGAGACGAGGACCTCGCGGAGCTGGTGCGGCCGGCCGGCACGCCGCTGACGAAGGCGCGGCGCCTGAAGGCCTTCGTCGCGCTGGTCGACCGAGAGGCCGGCCGCGACCTGGGTCGGCTGCTCTCGCGCCCCGTCGGGGAGCTACGGGCGATGTTGCTCGCGACGCCTGGCATCGGCGAAGAGACGGCCGATGCCATCGTCTTGTATTCGGCGGGCAAGCCCGTGTTCGTGGTGGACGCCTACACGCGGCGACTGTTCCGGCGGCTCGGGTTGGGGCCCGAGGGCGATCGGTATGGCGACTGGCAGCGCTGGTTCGAGGAGCGGCTGACGGGCGCTCTCGAGAGCGAGGACCTCGTGGCGCTCTACCGCCGCTACCACGCGTACATCGTGCTCCACAGCAAGCGCGTCTGTCGGGCGCGCCCGCTGTGCGTCCGTTGCGTCCTGCGCCCGATGTGCCAGACGGGACGCGGAACCTGACCTTCGGCGCTTGTTCGGCCAACCGCGGCAGGGGTAAGGTGAGCCCGTGGAACGCCATCCCCGACAATCGGTCACCGTCTACGTGTTCAGCTTCCTCCACGGCGAACCGCGCTTTCTCACGCTCATGAAGTCGCCGCGGTCGCGTCTGGGAGGGGCCTGGCAGGCCGTCCACGGCTCCATCCGAGAGCGGGAGCGGGCGTTCGACGCCGCGTTCCGCGAGGTGCGCGAGCAGACGGGCCTCGTTCCAGACCGCTTCTTCCGCGTGGAGTACGTCGAGGTCTTCTACCAGGAGGACACCGACGCCATCCACACCATTCCCGTGTTCGCGGCCCATGTCGCGAACCTCCCCCGGCCGCGCCTGGGACCGCGGCACTCGGACTACGAGTGGTGCCACCTGGACGAGACCATCGCGCGGTTCCAGTTCGCCACACAGCAGCGAGCGGCGACGCTCATCGCGAATGCGCTCGCGCCGTGGCCCGAGGTAGCGACCGACCTGCGCGACATCACCGGCTACCTCGGAGGACGCTGACCGGTGCAGCTCGCGATCGTGGGGCTCGCCCGGTCGGGGAAGACGACGGTGTTCAACGCCGTCACCCGCGGGCACGCGCGCACGGGGTCGTTCGGTCACGGCGTCGAACCCAACGTCGGCACTGTGAAGGTGCCCGACGAACGGCTCGACCGCCTCGCTGCGCTGTTCAAGCCGAAAAAGACCACGTACGCGGACATCACGTACCTTGATTTCCCCGGGGGCTTCTCGCGCGAAGGGGCGTCACCGCAGCTTCTCGCGTCCCTCTCCCGGGCTGACGCCCTCGTGGCGGTGATCCGCGCCTTCGAGAGCGATGTCGTTCCTCACCCGCTCGGGTCGGTTGACCCAGCTCGGGATATCGCAGCGTTGAGCCTCGAGCTGGCCTTCGCCGACGCGGCGTTTCTCGAACGGCGCCTCGAACGGCTGGATACCGCCGTGCGTTCGATGAAGGCGGGCGAGCGCGAAGCGGCCGAGCGCGAGCTCGAGCTCCTGCGCCGTATGAAGGCGGACCTCGAACGCGAGATCCCCATCCGCGCGCAGGGGCTGACCGCCGACGAGCGACGCCTCCTGTCGTCGTACCAGTTCCTCACGGACAAGCCGCTGCTCATCGTGCTGAACCTCGGGGAACGCGACCTGCCGCGGGCCGCGGCGATCGAGGCCGAGTATCGCGAGCGGTTCGGGGGCCCGAGCGTGAGCGTGGCGGCGCTCTGTGGGAAGCTGGAGGCGGAGCTCGCCGAGCTGTCCCCCGAAGAGGCCGCGGAGTTCGCCCGCGACCTCGGCGTCACGGAGTCCGGCCTCGACCGGATGGTGCGCCTGTCGTACGACCTGGTGGGTTTGGTGTCGTTCTTCACCGTTGGCCCCGATGAATGCCGAGCGTGGACCATCCGCAGGGGTACGCCCGCGCAGCAGGCGGCCGGTAAGATTCATTCGGACATGGAGCGCGGGTTCATTCGCGCCGAGGTCGTCCGCTGGGATGAGCTCCTCGCCGACGGCTCGCTCGCCGAGGCGCGCAAGCGAGGGCATCTCCGGCAGGAAGGCAAGCAGTACATCGTCCAGGACGGCGACGTCATGCACGTGCTTTTCAACGTCTAGAAGGGAGAGGCCGGGTGGCCCGCGTGAAGCTGCTGAACGTCGAGGATGTCCCGGAGGAGAGCCGCTGGCTCCTTGAACGAAACGTCCGGGGCGACGATGGGCTCTACAACATCTATCGCGCGATCGCCCACACGCCCGACGGTCTCCGACAATTCATGCGCCTCGGGAGCTACGTCCTCACGCGGAGCGGGCTCGATGCTCGCCTCCGCGAGATCGCCATCCTCCGTACGGGCGCGCTGAACCGCTGCCGGTACGAAGTCGCCCATCACGTCCCCATCGCGCGCGGTGTGGGCCTCACGAGCGCCGAGGTCCGGGCGGCGATCGAGGGCGATGCGGCGTCGTTCGATGAGCGCGGCGCGACCGTCCTTCAGTTCGCGACCGAGCTCACGCGGGACAGCCGGGTCAGCCCCGGTACGCACGCCGCAGTGGCTGGGTTCCTCGACGAGCGCGGCCTCGTCGACCTGACGCTCACGGTGGCGTACTACAACCTCGTGGCCCGGATGCTCAACGGGCTGGAGGTCGACCTCGAGCCCGCGTTCGCTGCGGAGCTGGACGCAGTCGGAGCGGCATGGTGAGCGAACGTTCGAGGCGCAACGGTGGTGCAGGCGGGCTCGCGGACATCGCAGCCGAGGCTCTCCGCGCGTCCCGCGAGGGGCCGCCCGTGGCGGTGGTCACGGTGATCCGTGCGCCGCGGGGAAGCGCTGCCACGGTCGGCGCGAAGCTGCTCGTGCGGAGCAATGGCTCGCGCCTGGGCTCGCTGGGCGGCGGCGCCCTGGAGGACGCCGCGGCCCGCGACGCGCTCGACGCGCTGGGCGCCCGGCCGCGACGCCTCGTGTCGTCCGCGCATTACACGTCCGACGGCGTTCCGGTGCCCCGGCGCGAGGCGGCCTCCGACGCGGTCGAGGTGATGATCGAGGTCGTGGAGCCGCCGACGACGTTGCTCATCGTCGGCGCCGGGCACATCGGGCAGGCGCTCTGCGCGTTCGGCGCCCGGACGGGGTTCTCCGTCGCCGTTCTCGACGACCGCGACGAGTTCGCCAACCGCGAGCGGCTGCCGGAGGCGGACATCGTGCTGTGCGGGGATATCGCGGAGGAGCTGCGGCGCTTTCGCATCGACGGGAACACCTACGTGGTCTTGGTGAGCCGGGGCCACCGGCAAGACGAGATCGCGTTGCGGGAGGTGGTAGGACGGGGCGCTGCCTACGTCGGCATGATCGGGAGCCGAAGGAGGGTCGAGACGGTCCTCCGACATCTCGCGGAGGAAGGCTTCGACCGGGCCGCCCTCGACGCTGTGCGCACGCCCATCGGGCTCGACATTGGGGCCGAGACGCCCGAAGAGATCGCGATCAGCATCCTCGCGGAGGTCATCCTGACACGGCGCGGCGGGACCGGCCGGCCGATGAGCGAACGGCGGAGGTCCGTCGCTCGGACGTAGCCGGCGCCGCTGGAACCGGGCGCGTGCTACACTGAGTCCCGCCGGGCTGCACCCGGCACCGGAGAGCCGCCATGCGCGACGTCTACGACGAGATCGAGCGCAGCCTTCGTGAGGGGCGTCCGCTGGTCATCGCGACGGTGACCGCGGCGCGGGGCTCGACACCGCGCAAACCGGGCGCCAAGATGGCCGTCCGCCCGGATGGGTCCTTCTGTGGGACCATCGGCGGCGGCTGCGGTGAAGCCGAGGTCTGGGCCGAAGCCATGGAAACCATGCGCGACGGCCGGCCGCGGCTGGTGACGGTCGACCTCACCGAAGACACCGAGGGCGAGGACAAAATCTGCGGCGGCGTCATGGAGATCTTCGTCGAGCGCCTCCTGCCGTAAGGCCGCCATTGACGCCCCCGCGCGCCGTCCTTACGCTACGGTCACCCTCACGTTCGTGGTCCGCGGAGGTGCTGACTCATGCGTGCGCTCGAAGGAATCCGCGTTCTCGACTTCACGGTGTTCCAGCAGGGCCCTCAGGCGACGCAGATGCTCGCCGACCTCGGGGCCGAGATCATCAAGGTCGAGCCGCCCTTCCTCGGTGACCTCGGGCGGCTGCTCGCCGTCGACGGCGAGGACCGCCTGAGCGCGTATTTTCTCGCCCACGACCGGGGCAAGAAGAGCATCACCCTCAACATCAAGACGGACGAGGCCCGGGACATCATCCGGAAGCTCATCCCTCAGGTGGACGTGTTCGTCCACAACTACCGCCCCGGGAAGCTGGAGCGGCTAGGGCTGGGCTACGAGGACGTGTCTGCCCTCAATCCGCGGATCATCTACGCCCACGCCTCCGGCTGGGGGACTAAAGGGCCCAAGGCCAGCCACCCCGCGTTCGACATCGCAGCCCAGGCGCGCTCGGGGTTCACCTCCATCACCGGCGAGCCGGGCGGATACCCGCTTCCGGGCGGCGTGGCGGTCGCCGACTACGTGGGCGCAGCGAACCTGTGCATCGCCATTCTCACGGCCCTCCTGGTTCGCGAGCGCACCGGCGTCGGGCAGAAGGTCGAGACCTCCCTCCTCGGTTCCGCCATCGCGATGCAGGCGTGGGAGCTGCAGAACTACATCATCACCCGGCGCCTCCCGCGGTCGGGACGCGGCCATGCCTACCTGCCTACCATCTGGCGCGTGTTCAAGACCAAGGACGGGTACGCCGTGGTGGGCGGCGTGGGCGAAGACCGTTGGCCGGCGTTCTGCGAGGCCGTGGGCATGCCGGAGCTCCACGAGGACCCCAGGTTCGCGAACGCGCTCGAACGCCTGGTGCACCTCGATGAGCTCTACGCTTTGTTGGACGACCGGTTCCTCTCGCGCACGACGGCCGAGTGGATCGAGATCCTCGAGGCGCACGACATGATCTGCGCGCCGTGCGCCACGTACGAAGACGTCATCAACGACCCGCAGGCGCTCGAGAACGGCTACGTGCTCGAGGTCGACCATCCGACGCGGGGCCGGCTCAAGGTTATCGCGAACCCGTGGAAGTTCAGTGCGACTCCGGCGGAGGTGGCGCCAACGTATCCGGAGCTGGGGCAGCACACGGAAGAGGTGCTGCTCGGGCTGGGATACTCGTGGGACGACATCGTCGCGCTACGCGAGCGGGGCGTCATCTAGTGGGAACGGGGCAGCCCCGTCTCGCGATTTCCCTCTGGTATCATGAGGCATCGTCCCCCGAACCTCGGGGGACGGCCGCATTCGGGAGGTCCTTCCCATGTCCGCCATGACCGCTGTCGCCTTCTTTCGTGAGCGCTACAGGATCGACGAAGCCGTCGCGCAGAGCCTCCTCGATATCGCCCTCTCGCGGGGCGGTGAATACGCGGAGCTGTACTTTGAGCACAAGGAGGCGGGCAACATCGTCTTCGAGCAGCAAGCGGTGAAGAGCGCCACTCGGGGCGTGACCCAGGGGCTCGGCGTGCGCGTGCTTCTGGGCGAAGCCGTCGGATACGCCTACACCGAGGACTTAAGCCTGGACGCCATGCGCCGGGCAGCCGATACGGCCGCGCGCATCGCCTCCCGCGGAGGAGCCGCGCCGCCGGTGGATATCGTCCACTACGAGACGGCCCATCTGTACGCTCCCGAGGCGAGCACGGTGGACGTCGCTCCGGAGGACAAGGTCGAGCTCATGCGGCGCGCCGACGGGGCCGCCAGGCGGTTCGATCCCTCCATCGCTCGGGTCGACATCGCGTTCTCCGACGAGCTCAAGCACATTGCCATCTTCACGAGCGACGGGCGGATGACGGGCGACGCGCAACCGCTCGTGCGGTTCAACGTGACCTGTCTCTCGGAGCGCGACGGCAGTCGGCAGACGGCGCGCTGGGGCGGCGGCGGACGCATGGGCATGGCGTATTTCGATGCTCACCCGCCCGAGGATCTCGCGCGGGAGGCCGCCCGTCAGGCCGTGCTGCTCCAGTCCGCCATCGAGGCCCCGGCAGGGACCTTTCCGGTGGTGCTCGCCGCAGGGGACTCGGGCATCCTCCTGCACGAAGCCATCGGCCACGGGCTCGAAGCCGACTTCAACCGGAAGAAGACCAGCAACTACTCCGACCGCATCGGCCAAGTCGTGGCGTCGCCGCTGTGCACCGTCGTGGACGACGGAACGATTCCCGAGAGTCGCGGCTCCATCAACGTCGACGACGAAGGCAACCTGCCCGGCTACAACGTGCTGATCGAGAACGGGGTGTTGTGCGCCTACTTGCAAGACCGTGTGAGCGCGAAGGCGATGAGGGCGCGACCCACGGGAAACGGCCGGCGGCAGTCGTTCAAGCATTACCCCATGCCCCGCATGACGAACACGTATATGCTCGCGGGCGAGAGCGACCCGGAAGAGATCATCCGCTCGGTGCAGAAGGGCATCTACTGCGTCGCCTTTTCGGGCGGCCAGGTGAACATCAGCAACGGCGACTTCGTGTTCAGTGTCACCGAGGGCTACCTCATCGAAGACGGGCGGATCACCGCGCCCATCCGGAACGTCAACCTCATCGGGAACGGCCCCGATGTGCTGACCAAGGTGACGGCCGTGGGTCACGATTTCAAGCTCAGCGATGGCCGGTGGACGTGTGGGAAGGACGGCCAACAGGTTCCCGTGGGCGTCGGGATTCCAACGGTGCTGGTGTCGGGCATCACCGTTGGCGGAACCAAGCTGTGAGCGGCGCCGAGGGAGGACGACGCGGATGGTCAAGCTCATCTACTGCATCAACCGCAAACCGGGAATGACGGTCGAGGAGTTCCAGCGATACTGGCGGGAGGTCCACGGCCCCATCGCCGCGCGCATTCCGGGGCTGCGACGCTACGTGCAATGCCACACCCTGCCGGCGACGTACGCCGGGGCGACGCCACCGCCCTTCGACGGCGCGGCTGAACTGTGGTTCGACGACATGGAGGCGCTCGCCGCCGCCATGCGGTCGCCTGAAGTGCAGGCGGCGCGCGAGGACGAGAAGCAGTTCATCGATCACAGCCGCGTCGCCGCGTTCATCACTGAAGAGAAACCGGTGGTCCAGGGCCCATGAACGAAGACCTGTGCGCTATCGCGTCGGACATCGTCGAGCGGGCGCGGCGCCTGGGAGCGGACGAAGCCGACGCCATCGTCGTGTCGTCCGTCGAGTCCTCCGTGCAGGTGCGTAGGGGGCAGGTGGAGCGCATCGTCGACGCGGGCTCTCACGCCGCGGGCGTCCGGGTCATCAAGGGGCGGCGCACGGCGCTCTGCTCGACGTCGGACATGACCCCCCGCGCGCTCGACGAGATGGTCCGAAACGCCATCGACTTGGCTGCCGTCTCCGAGCCCGACGAGCACGCCGGCCTCCCGTCGCGAGAGGACCTGGCGGTGGGGTCGTTGCCGGAGCTCCAGTTGTTCGACGAGCGCATCGAATCGATCACGACCGAGGAGCTGCGGGACACCGCCTTGCGCTGCGAGCAGGCCGCGTTCGACTTCGACCCGCGCGTGACGAATTCGGACGGCACGCAGATGGGCGTCGTGCGGAGCCGGGTTGCGCTGGCGAACAGCCTCGGCTTCGCGGGGAGCTATCCGTCGACCAGCGCCATGCTGGTGTGCGAGGCCATCTGCGACGATGCCGAAGGGAAGAAACGCAACGACTACTGGTACACCGTCGAGCGGGCGCTCCACCGCTTGGAGCCGCCGGAAGCGGTGGGGCGAAAGGCCGCCGCCCGCGCCGTCGCGAAGCTGGGAGCGCGGAAGATCGAGACGACGCAAGTTCCGGTCGTGTGGGACGCGCGGGTCGCCGTCGCGTTGCTCCAGATCCTCGCGCAGGCCGTGTCCGGCGAGGCTCTGTACCGCAGAGCGACGTTCCTGGCGGACGTCGAGGGCGCGCAGGTGGCATCGCCGCTCGTCACGCTCACCGACGACCCGCTGCTCCCCGGCCGGCTCGGGTCGCGCCCGTTCGACGGGGAGGGGGTCGCGTCGCGTGCGGTGCCCGTCTTCGAGCGTGGCGTCTTCCGCGCCTTTCTGTTCGACACGTACAACGCGCGCCGGCTGGGCCGTCGCACCACCGGCGCCGCCGCGCGCGGCGTGGAGACGCCGCCGTCGCCCTCGGTGAGCAATTTCGTGCTTTCCCCTGGCGAGGGCGCCGCGGAGTCGCTGTACGCGGACCTCGACCAGGGGCTCTATCTCACGGACCTCATGGGCTTCGGCGTGAACCTCACAACGGGCGACTTCTCCCGCGGCGCCCAGGGGTTCTGGATCGAGAGGGGGAAGCTGGCGTTCCCGGTGACGGAGATCAACGTCTCGGGGAATCTGCGCGAGATGCTGGCGAGCATCGATGCGGTGGCGGGCGACCTCCTCTGGCTCGGGCGCTTCGCCGCTCCGAGCTTGCGCATCTCGCGGATGACGGTCAGCGGACTGTAGTCGCTACCAAGTCGCGGCTGACGGCCTGCGCTTCGCGCAGCAGCAACGAGGAGGCCCCGCCACAGGCGGGGCCTCGGTGCGGAGATCGAGAGCGATGGGCTACGGGCCCTAGATGCTGAGGCTCTGGGCCACCAGTTCGCGGTGGTAGTCGGCGTCGCCGTACGCCAGCTCGGCCGCCTTCTGCCGCCGGAAGTACAGTTGGATGATGTACTCCTTGGTGAAGCCGATGCCGCCGTGGATCTGCTGGCCGTGGGCGACGACGCGGCGGGTGGCCTCGCTGATCCATGCCTTCGCCATGTGCACGTTCTGCTCGGCGTCGGGCTCGTTTTCGGCTACCGACCACGCGGCCTTGTACATGATGAAGCGCGAGCCATCGACGTCCGTCACCATGTCCGCGGCCTTGTGCTGGATCGCCTGGAAGCTGCCGATGGGCCGGCCGAACTGAATGCGGTCCTTGGCATACTGGACGCTGATCTCGAAGTCCCTCTGCGCCAGACCGACCAAGTACGCGCATTCGATGACCGTGGCCTTGTTCACGATGCGCTTCACCAGGTCCCAGCCGCCCTGCAGCGCGTTCGTCTTCGGAACACGGACGTTGTCGAACTTCACCTCGAACTGCTTGTCCGAGGCGATGGTCTTGAGCGCCTCGAGGCTGATGCCCTGCGCCTTGGCCGGCACGATGACCACGGCGATGCCGTCCTCGCCCTTCGTGCCCGGCTTGCGCGCGACGACGCTCATGTAGTCGGCCACGTGGGCGTCGCGGATGAAGAGCTTCGTGCCGTTCAGGACGAGGCTGTCGCCATCCTCCTTGGCCTCGAGCGCGATGCCCTCGGCGTCGAAGCGCGCCGACGGCTCGGTGAAAGCGAACGTCCAGATGTGCTCGCCCGAGGCGATCTTCGGCAAGTATTCGCTCTTCTGGGCATCCGTGCCGCCCTCGAGAAGGGCGATAGCGCCGCCGACCGTGCTCGGGATGAACGGCCCGGGCACGAGCGCTCGCCCGAACTCCTCGATGAGCACGATGAGGTCGAGGAACCCCATGCCGGTGCCGCCGTAGCTGTCAGGGATGATCAGGCCCTGCCAGCCCTGCTCAGCCATCTTCTTCCAGAGCTCCGGAGAGTAGCCCCGCTCGTCCTCTTCCATCTCGCGGACGTGCTTTTCGGGGCACTCCTTCTCCAGGAAGTCCCTGGCGAAGTTCTTGAGCATTTCTTGCTCTTCAGACAGACCTAGGTCCACGCGTGTGCTCCTTTCCTCTCTCCCCGTCGCGCCGGGGGATCGTTCCTCGTTTGTATGACGCACGCCCGTTGGGGCGGTGTCGTCTCATGTCGGCTCACTCCCGCGGGAGCCCGAGGCCCCGCTGGGCGATGATGTTGCGCTGAATCTCCGACGTACCGCCCGCCAACGTCGAGCCCACGGAGATGCGGTACATCGACTGAATCCGGCCTCCGAGCGGCGCCCAGCGCGAACCGTCCTCGAGGATGCCGGCCAGGCCCGCCGCCTTCATGGCGGTTCGGGTGATGCGCTGCGCGAGCTCCGAGCCGTAGAGCTTCGCGATGGACGCCTCGGTATTCGGGATGAGCCCGCGGGCCTGCATCGTCACCACGCGGTACGACATCAGGATGCCCACTTGCGTCTCGATCCACCGTTCGGCGAGCTCGGCCCTGATCTGCTCGCGCGCGTCCGAGCGGCCGCCGGACCGGAAGAAGTCCACGATCTCCCGCACCAGCGTCTCCAGTCCCACCGCGCTCACAATGCCGGAGCGCTCGAAGTCGAGGGTGGTCGTCGCGACGTACCAGCCGCGGTTGAGCTCGCCGAGGAGGTCCTTCTTCGGCACGCGGACGTTGTCGAAGAAGACCTCGTTGAAGCTCGGGATGCCGGCCATGTTGACCAGCGGGCGCACGGTCACGCCGGGCGACTTCATGTCGAGCAGGAAGTAACTGATGCCCTTGTGCTTCGGCGCCTCAGGGTCGGTTCGAGCCAGGAGGATCATCCGGTGGGCGCGGTGCGCGCCGGAGGTCCAGATCTTCTGGCCGTTGATGATGAAGTCGTCGCCGTCCTGCACGGCACGGGTCTGCAGCGAGGCGAGGTCGGAGCCGGCGCCGGGTTCGCTGAAGCCTTGGCACCAGTACACCTCGCCCGACAGGATGCCCGGGAGATGCTCGCGCTTCTGCTCCTCCGTCCCGTGGACGATGATGGTCGGCCCCACCATCTGGATGGCGATCATGTTGGGCTGGGGCGCGCGGGCACGGGCCATCTCCTCGTTGAAGATGAACTGCTGGATGACGCTCATGCCGGCACCGCCGTACTCCTTGGGCCAGGCGGGCGCCACCCACCCCCTCGTGGCGAGCTTTCGGAGCCACTCCTGGTCCCGCGGGTCCTCTCCCAGCCCGACGCCGAGCACCGCCTCGTCGGGCGCGCGCATGTCGGGGGGCAGGTTCTCCCGAATGAACGCCCGGACTTCCTCGCGGAACTTGGCGTCTTCAGGACTGTCGCGAAAGTCCATGGTCCGCTCCTTTCGGGCGACCCCCGTTACACGCGCGGTAAGCCGAGGCCGCGCGTGGCGATGATGTTGCGCTGAATCTCCGACGTCCCGCCCGCGATGGTTGAGCCGACCGAGATCAGGTATTGCCGCTCGAACCGGCCCTGCAGCTTCGCGTATGGCGAGCGCGGATGCAACTGCCCGTACAAGCCGAGCAGGTTCAGCCCCACGCGGGCCAGCCGCTGGGTGTATTCCGAATTGAACGTCTTCACGATCGACGCCTCGTAGTTCGGCACGAGACCCCGTTCTTGCATCGCGAGCACGCGGAACGAGAGGAGCCGCGACGTTTCCAGCTCGATCCACAGGTCGGCGAGACGATGGCGCACCACCGGCTGCCGGCCTGCCTTCGTTTCCCGGACGAACGCCGTGAGCTCTTCGAGCGTGCGGCGATTGCCCGCCGAGCCGGCGAGCGACGACCGCTCGAAATCGAGCGTGGTGGTCCCGACGTACCACCCGCGGTTGAGCTCGCCCACCAGGTTCCTGCGGGGCGTGCGCACGTTCTCGAAGAAGACCTCGTTGAATCCCTTCTGGTTCGCCATGTTGATGAGCGGCCGGATGGTGATGCCCGGCGTCTTCATGTCGACCAGGAGGAAGCTGATGCCCTTGTGCTTCGGGGCGTCCGGGTCGGTTCTGGCCAGGAGGAACATCCAGTCGGCGTAATGCGCCTGACTGGTCCAAATCTTCTGGCCGTTGATGACGAAGTCGTCGCCATCGATGACAGCGCGGGTCTGGAGCGACGCCAGGTCGGAGCCGGCGTTGGGCTCGGAGTATCCCTGGCACCAGACGACCTCACCGCTGGTGATGCCGGGCAGGTGTTCACGCTGTTGTTCCTCGGTGCCGTACATGATGAGCGTCGGCCCGAGGTAGCCCACGGCCGCGAGGTTGGTGAGCGGCGCCCGGTGGTAGGCCATCTCCTCGTTGTAGATGGCCTGCTCCCAGATGGTCATACCGGCGCCGCCGTATTCCTTGGGCCACGCAGGGGCGATCCAGCCCCGCTTCGCGAGCTTCTTCATGAACTCCCGCGAGCCCAGGAAGCCCTCCTCCTCGTCGGTACCGATGCCGCCGTCCCAATCGGGCGGCAACGCCTCGCGGAGGAAGGCCCGGACCTCCTGGCGGAAGGCCTCTTGCTCCGGCGTGAAGGTGAACCGCATCCGTCTCCTCGCGCCGCGGACCGAACAGTCGGGCCGCGGCGACACATGTCGTGGCGACGTCCGGACCGGGCGCGTCAGTCGCGCGGGAGGCCCAGTCCTCGCTGCGCGATGATGTTCCGCTGGATCTCCGACGTTCCTCCCTCGATGGTGTAGGCCACCGACCGCAGGAACGTCTGCGTCCACCGGCCTTTCGTCGGCGAGTGCTCGCGATCGCGGATCTGGCCGTACAGGCCCAGGACCTTCATCGCCGTGCGGGCGATGCGCTGGTTGAGCTCCGTCGAGTAGAGCTTGAGCAGCGACGCCTCGTAGTTCGGGATGAGGCCGCGGTTCTGAAGGCTGGCCACCCGGTACGAGAGCATCCGGGCGACCTCCACCTCGATCATGCGGTCGGCCAGCTCGTAACGGAGCACCGGGTTCGTCTTCAGCGTGCTGACTGGCTCGTCGGCGTGCTCACGCGCGAACGCGATGATCTCCTCCAGCGACTGCTTCATGCCGATGGCGTTGCCGATGCTCGAGCGCTCGAAGTCGAGCGTGGTGACCGCGACGTACCAGCCGCGGTTCTCCTCGCCGATGACGTTCTCCTTGGGCACGCGGACGTTGTCGAAGAAGACCTCGTTGAACTCATGGCTGTCCGCCATGTTGATGAGCGGGCGGACCGTCACGCCCGGAGACTTCATGTCGAGGATGAAGTACGTGATCCCGCGGTGCTTGGGCGCATCCGGGTCCGTCCGGGCCAGGAGGATCATGTACTTCGCCATGTGGGCGAGGGTCGTCCAGATCTTCTGGCCGTTGATGATGTAGTCGTCGCCGTCACGGACGGCGCGGGTCTGGAGCGACGCCAGGTCGGACCCGGCGCCCGGCTCCGAGTAGCCCTGGCACCAGATGTCCTCGCCCTTGAGGATGCCCGGCAGGTACTTCTTCTTTTGCTCCTCCGTGCCGTGGACGATGATCGTGGGGCCGGCCATGCCGAGGCCGATGATCATGTGCAGCGGACGCGGCGCGCGGTGGATCGCCATCTCCTCGTTGAAGATGAACTGCTGCATCACCGTCATGCCGGCGCCGCCGTACTCCTTGGGCCAGGCGGGCGCGATCCAGCCCTTGGCGCCGAGCTTCTTGAACCACTCCTGGTTCGCCTGCCAGTTCTGAATGAGCGCCTCTTCCCGGCTCACGCCCGGCTGGGGCTTCGGCGCCTCCTTCTCGATGAACTCCCGTACTTCCTTGCGAAATGCGGCTTCTTCCGGCGTGTCACGAAAATCCATATCCGCTCCCTTTCTGGCTAGTCGCGCGGCAAGCCCAGGCCGCGCGTCGCGATGATGTTGCGCTGAATCTCCGACGTGCCACCGGCGATGGTCGAAGACACCGTTTGCAGGTACATCCGCTCGAAGCGCCCGCGCATCGGAGCGCGCTCCCCGTAGATCTGTCCATACAGCCCGAGCAGCTTCACGCCCGTGCGGGCGATGCGCTGGCTGAGCTCGGTGGTAAAGAGCTTGGTCATCGATGCCTCGTGGTTCGGGATGAGGCCCTTCGCCTGCATCGACACCACCCGGTACGACATGAGCCGCGCCACGTGGACCTCGACGTACCGGTCGGCGAGCTCGTTTCGGATGGATGGTTCGCGGAAGAGGCGGCTCGTGCCGTCGGTGGCATGCTCACGGCCGTACCGGATGAGGTCGTCGATGGTCTGACGTAGCCCGACCGCGTTGCCGATGCTCGAGCGCTCGAAGTCGAGCGTGGTCGTGCCGATGTACCAGCCCCGGTTCTCCTCGCCCACCAGGTTCCGGGCGGGCACGCGGACGTTGTCGAAGAACACTTCGTTGAACGCAGCGCTGCCGGCCATGTTGACCAGCGGGCGCACCGTGATGCCGGGGCTCTTCATGTCGACGAGGAAGTAGCTGATGCCCTTGTGCTTCGGCGCCTCGGGATCGGTGCGGGCGAGCATGAACATCCAGTCGGCCGTCTGGGCGCCCGAGGTCCAGATCTTCTGGCCGTTGATGACGTAGTCGTCGCCGTCGCGGACGGCGCGGGTCTGGAGCGACGCCAGGTCAGAGCCGGCGCCCGGCTCGCTGAAGCCCTGGCACCACTGCACCTCACCCGAAAGAATCCGCGACAGGTGCTCCTTCTTCTGCTCCTCGTTGCCGTGCACGATGAGCGTGGGGCCCACCATGGAGACGCCCATGCCGCCCACCTGAGGCGCGCGGTGCTCGGCGAACTCCTCGTTCATGATGAACTGCTGCATCACGGTCAGGCCGGCGCCGCCGTATTCCTTGGGCCAGGCGGGCGCGATCCAGCCCTTGGCAGCGAGCTTCTTGCGCCATTCGCGCAGGCCTTCCCGGAGCGCGCCCGGGTCCTCTCGCGGGTCGAAGTTCTTGAGCGCGTCCGGCAGCTCGCGGTCGAGGAACTCGCAGACCTCCTTACGGAAGGCCGCCTCTTCTGGCGTGTCGCGAAAGTCCATGGTTGTCCTCCTCCGGACGCAGGCTACGCCCGCGGCAGGCCCAGTCCCCGCTGGGCGATGATGTTCCGCTGGATCTCGGACGTGCCCCCACCGATGGGGCTCGTCGTGGCGTACATGTAGACGCTGGCCGGCCGTCCGCCCAGCGGGGCGTAGGGACTGCCCCGATCGAGCTGGCCGTACAGTCCGAACAGCTTCAGCGCCGTCCCCGCGATGCGCACGTCGAGCTCGGAGCCGAAGAGCTTCGCGATCGAGGCCTCCTTGTTCGGCACCAGGCCTCGCGCCTGAATCGAGACGATGGCGTACGAGAACATCTGCTCGACCTCGGATTCGATGAGCCGGTCGGCGAGCTCGAGCTGCATCTGGAGGGTTCGCGCCCGGGCGACGGACGGGTCGCCCTCGCGCTGCCGGGCATAGTCGATGAGGTCGCGGACCATCAATCCGTGCGAGACGCTCGTGGCGATATTCGAGCGCTCGAAGTCGAGCGTCGTCGTGCCGATGTACCAGCCGCGGTTCTCCTCACCGATGAGGTTCTCCTTCGGGACGCGGACGTTGTCGAAGAAGACCTCGTTGAAGTCGTGGTTGCCCGCCATGTTCACCAGGGGGCGGACGGTGATCCCTGGGCTCTTCATGTCCACGACGAAGTAGCTGATGCCCTTGTGCTTCGGGGCGTCCGGGTCGGTCCGCGCCAGGAGGATCATGTATTTGGCCACGTGCGCGCCCGAGGTCCAGATCTTCTGGCCGTTGATGACGTAGTCGTCGCCGTCGCGGACGGCGCGGGTCTGGAGCGATGCGAGGTCAGAGCCCGCGCCCGGCTCGCTGAAGCCCTGGCACCAAAACTCCTCGCCCGAGAGGATGCCGGGCAACCACCGCTTCTTCTGCTCCTCGGTGCCGTACAGGATGATGGTCGGCCCGGCCCATCCGAGGCCGATGCCGAGGCCCGCCCCGCGAGGGGCCCCGGCCCGGGCCATCTCCTGGTTGAAGATGAACTGCTGCATGACGGTGAGGCCTGCGCCGCCGTACTCCTTGGGCCAGGCCGGCGCGATCCATCCCCTGGCCGCCAGCTTGCGGATCCAGGTTCGGTTGGCCTCGCGGTACTCCTCGGGCGAGAGGTCGGTGTCGGTGCCGCCGCCTCCGAACATGGCCGTGAGGCCGCGCCTGCTGATGCCTTTCGGCATCTCCCGCTCGATGAACTCGCGGACCTCCCTGCGAAAGGCGGCTTCGTCGGGACTGTCGCGGAACTCCACGCGTCGATCCTCACCGCGCCGCGCCGGCGGGGTGTCCCGTCGCGCAGCGGCGACCATTCTACGAACTCTTACGTAAGAGTCAATGTATCCATCGATGCGCCCGGCAGGCCGACCGGCAACGGCTCGGCCGTCGCGGCGTACACGGGAACGCCGTCCAGGGGGAACGGGAGTCCGGCGATATTCCGCCGTCGCTCCGCAGGCCGCGAGCGGATCGCGTCGAGATAGAGCCGCCCCCACTGTTCCACGCCGCGGCGGTCGATCTCGTCGTCGAAGCCGAGCAGGTGCAAGGTGTCGAGCATGAGGCCGATGCCCAGAAACTGCCAGGCGACGAGCCTCGTGTTGACGTCGGGCCGTACGATGCCCCGGATCTTGCCTTCCTCGAGCGTGTCTGACACGAAGTCGACGAAGGCCGCGAAGTTCGCGCGGAGCGCCTCACGGACGTCGGGATCGTCGGCGTCGGAGAGCGCGCGGAACTGGAGCTTCATGTTCGCGCTGTGGCTCCGCAGGTGGTCGTAGTAATGCACCCCGATGGCCCACAGGGTTTCGACCGGGTCCTCGACCTGGTAGGCGATGTCCTCCCAGATGTCGAGGAGCTTGGGCCCCGTCGAGCGGATGACCTCGAGGAAGAGCTCCTTCTTGCCCGCGAAGTGGCGATAGAGCGCAGCCTCCGAAAGGCCGGCGGCGCGAGCCAAGTCGGCCGTCGAGGTCTTCTCGTACCCCTGCTCTGCGAAGGTCGCGCGCGCGGTTTCCAGGATCTGGCGCCGGCGGGCTGGGGCCGGAAGGCGCCTCGCGCGGGGCATCGGACTGCTCCTGTGCGTTGTTAGTGAACGTTCACTCGCAACGGACAGCGTAGCCCGCCCGGGCAGCGTCGTCAAGGGGTTCGCGCCCGGAAACGTCGGAGGGCCACCCAGGTGGCCCTCCGATAGCGAATCTTCACGGGAGTCGGGCTACTTGGCGCCGATGACCTCGGCCACGTCGGTCAGCCCGAGCGCCTCGAGCTTGCGCCGGCTGGGCGCTGCTGTCTCCAGGTCCCAGTCGCATGCCTGCAGGAACTCGCGCTCCATGGTGGCGGTGTCGATGGTGATGTCCTTGTGCGGGCCCGCCTGGAGGGGCGGGTCGCCCACGAGACGACCCGGCACGCGGCGCCGCGTCACGATGTCACCTTCGCGCACGTTGAACGCCATCCGCAGGTTCGCGATGCGCTCGCCGGTCTGGCGCAGCTCTTCGATGCTGGTGTCCCAGCCGGTCATGGCGTTGATCCATTCAGGGATGCGGTGGTTGGGCGCCGCCATCATGATGAACATGCACTGCCCGGTGGCGTTCACGATGTGCATGTATTCGGATGCGCCCTTGTGGTGCTCGCCGCGGCCCGCGTACACGGTGCGGTCCTGTGGTGCCGGCGGGATGCCCCAGCCCGATCGCGCCGCGCCTTCGTACTGCGTGTGCCGGGCGGGCGTCGGGTCGAGCTTGTAGGTGGTGAAGTACTCGGGTTGGAGCTTGGGGTCGTGCATGGGGAGCTCCTCACCGCCGAGCTCCATGGCGAACTCCCACGCCCGGCCGCCCAGCCTCTCGGCCGCTCGCCGGATGCCGTCGCCGAACAGCTCGCCGATGCCCTCCTTCTTCCCGATCTTGTGGAGCATCTCGATGATGGCGTCGGCGTTGCCCCAGCGCAGGTCGAGCCCGTCGGTGTCCTCCTTCGAGATGAGCCCGTTTTCGTAGCACTCGATGGCGAATGCGATGGTGGCACCGGCGGAGATGGTGTCGAGGCCGTACTGGTTGCACAGGTGGTTGGCGTACTGGAGCGAATCGAGGTCGCTGTTGAGGGCTAGCGTCCCGAAGGACGTGGCCGTCTCGTACTCAGCGCGGTGGGTGTGCCGCGGGTACGGGAACTTCGGGTTGTCGGACTCGATGCTCTCGGCCCCGCAGGACAGCGGGCAGTGCCAGCAGCCGTAGGTGCGCTCCATCTTGGCGTTGAAGGCGTCGCCCGTGAGCTGCATGCCAGCCTGGAAGTCGACCATCCCGGCGCCGCCCCAGTTCTTGACGGGCGCGTCGCCCGACATGGCCGACATGTTGGTGATGCCGGTGGTCCCGTACTTGCGGAAGAAGCCGGCGACGGGCGCGGCGAACTCGGCCAAGGCCGTCTTGACGTGCGGGGTCGCGGCCTGCTGGCCCAGAATCTTCTTCGACGCGACGACCACGACGGCCTTGAGGCGCTTCGACCCCATCACGGCGCCCACACCGCTGCGCGCGGCGAGGCGCCCGCGCTCGTTGCAGATGCCCGCCATGAGCGAGAGCTTCTCGCCCGCGGGGCCGATGCAGGCGACGCTGGCCTTCTTGCCGTGACGTTCCTTGAGCTTCTCCTCCACGTCGATCGCCATCATGCCCCACAGGTCCGAGGCGTCGCGCAGCTCTGCCTTGTCGTCCTCGATGAGCAGGTAAACCGGCCGCTCCGCCTGGCCGTAGAGGAGCACGCCGTCCCAGCCCGCGAACTTCAGGTGCGGGCCGAAGTCACCACCGCCATTCGCGTCGCCCCAGCCGCCCGTCTTGGGCGACTTGGTCACCGCCTGATAGCGAATGCCGAAGAGCGGCGTCCCTGTGAGCAGGCCTGGGAAGAGGCCCAGGACGTTCTCGGGTCCGAGGGGGTCGGCCCCCTTGGGGATGCGGTCGAACAAGAGGCGGGCGCCGAGGCCATACCCGCCGAGGTAGCGCCGATACAGGTCCTCGGGCAGCGCCTCGGGGGTAAGTTCGCCGGTGGACAAATTGACGTTGAGGATCTTGCCGTTGACGGCTTCGTTGAGCATGAGGCGGCTTCTCCCTTCTGAACGACACCCCGGGGGATGGTGATGAGGCCGCCCCGGCGGCGCCGGAGCAACAGCGAGTATAGGTTTCGGTCGTTCGTTTCGTCAATCAGCGCTTCGCAAATGCGGTGCGGTATGCTGATGCCGTGGTGCGGGTCAAGCTGTACAGCCTGCTCGCCGAGCGTTCGCTCTCCGGCCGCGACGCTTACGACGTGCCCTTCCGGGAGGGACTTCGGCCCATCGACCTGATCCACGCCGAGGGGTTCTCGGGCGACGAGGCGGCGGCGATCGTCGTCATCGTCAATGACGAGCACGCCAGTGCACACACGCCCCTGCGCGACGGCGACCGCGTCGAGCTCATGATCAACATGGTCGGAGGGTAGCAATTGCTCTCGCGCGTTGGCAGTTGCCTCGTTTCCCGTTGACACGCCTGCGGGGCGCACGTAGAATGATGGACGGGCGCTTCTCCGCCCCGAGCGGAGCGGCGCCGGTTTGTTTGCGGGGTGGCGCCCCGGCCAGGCGGGGCGATCGAGCATGCCGAAGTACATCTTCGTGACCGGCGGGGTCGTGAGCTCCGTCGGAAAAGGGATTGCCACGGCGGCCATCGGCCGCATCCTCAAGTCCCGCGGCATCAGCGTCTCCCTCCAGAAGCTCGACCCCTACCTCAACGTCGACCCTGGCACCATGTCCCCCTATCAGCACGGCGAGGTCTTCGTCACGCAGGACGGCGCCGAGACGGATCTCGACCTCGGGCACTACGAGCGGTTCATCGACGAGGACCTGACGAAGCTGAGCTCCGTGACGACGGGCCAGATCTACCAGGCCGTCATCGCCAAGGAGCGTCGCGGCGAGTTCCTCGGGCGCACCATCCAGGCCATCCCGCACGTCACGAACGAGATCAAGAGCCGTGTGCGGGCCATCGGACGCGAGACCGGCGCGGAGGTGGTCATCGTCGAGGTCGGCGGCACCGTGGGCGACATCGAAGGTCAGCCCTTCCTCGAGGCCATCCGCCAGATTCGGCGCGAGGAGCGGCCCGAGGACACGCTCTCGGTCCACGTGACCTTCCTCCCGTACATCGCGTCCACGCGCGAGCTGAAGACGAAGCCCACGCAGCACAGCGTCCGCGAGCTTCGGAGCATGGGCGTGCACCCCGATGTCATCGTCTGTCGCGCCGACCATCCGGTCTCCGCGGAGCTGAAGGCCAAGATCGCCCTCTTCTGCGACGTGGAGCAGCGCGGCGTCATCCCGCTGCCCACGATGCCCAGCATCTACGAAGTGCCCATTGCGCTGGAAGAGGCTGGCCTCGGCGATTACATCATCGAACTCATGAAGCTGCATGCGCCTTCGCGCGACCTCACCGAATGGCGCGCGATGGTCGAACGCCTGCAGCATCCGTCGGGCCGAGTGAGCGTCGGCGTCGTCGGCAAGTACGTGGAGCTGCACGACGCGTACCTCTCGATCAAGGAGGCGTTGATCCACGCCGGCATCGCCAACGACGTCGCCGTCGACATCCGGTGGGTGCATTCGGAAGATCTCGAGGAGCGGCCCGCGGCCGACCTGCTCGCCGGACTCGACGGGATTCTGGTCTGTCCCGGCTTCGGGGGCCGCGGCATCGAAGGCAAGCTGGAAGCGGCGCGGCTGGCGCGGGAGCAGCGCATCCCCTACCTGGGCGTCTGTCTCGGGATGCAGATCATGGTCATCGAATTCGCCCGCAACGTGCTCGGGCTGGCGGGCGCGAACTCGACTGAGTTCGACCCCGAGACGCCGCATCCGGTCATCAGTCTGCTCTCCGAGCAGCAGGGCATCGAGGACCTGGGCGGGACGATGCGCCTCGGCGGGTATCGATGCGACCTGGTGCCGGGCACCAGGGCGGCGGCGATCTACGGCGTCGACAGCGTGGTGGAGCGGCACCGCCACCGCTGGGAGTTCAACGGACAGTACCGCGAGGCGTTCGAGGCGGCTGGCCTCGTCGCCAGCGGCATCAACCCTGAACGCGGGCTCGTGGAGATCGCCGAGATCACGGACCACCCGTTCATGATGGGCTCGCAATTCCACCCGGAGTTCCGTTCCCGCCCCAACCGGCCCCATCCGCTATTCCGCGAGTTCATCGCGGCGGCCGTCCGCAAGGCAGCGGGCGAGGCCTCGTCGTCCCCAGCCGCCGCGCCGGTGACCTCACGGAGCGTCGCCCAGGCGTGAGCTCCGAGGAACTGTTTCGGGTCCTGCACTTCCTCGCCCTGTTTTACATGATGTTCGGGCTGGGCGGCGTCATCGTGCCGCTCTACCGCGGCTATCGCACCGAGGACCTCGCCCGCAAGGCTCAGTCGTTCGACGACGCGCTGTCCGCACACCAGACCGCGCTCCTCCCCGGGACCATCTTCGTCGGGGTCACGGGCGTCATCCTCGCGGGCGACCTGGGGCTGAACATCATCACGACAGGGTGGCTCGTGACGCTGGAGGCGATCTACCTGGTGGTGCTCTTGGTGTGTATTCCCCTGCTCGCTACGGGCCTCCGCAAGGTGCATCTGGAGGCGCTGGCGGCGGCCAAGGCGGGACGGATGACGGAGGGGCTCGAGGAGGCGCTGCGGGACAACGTCGCCCTCGTGTTCTCGCTCGCCATCGTGTTCCTCATCGCGCCGATGGTCTATCTGGCGGTGTTTCGTCCGTACTAAACTGGTGTTCCGACGGGAGGTGAGCTGATGCGTCTGTTTCTGGACACCGCGAACATCGAAGAGGTTCGCACCGGCGTGCGCTGGGGCGTTATCCACGGCGTCACCACGAACCCGACCCTCATGGCGAAGGAGGCGGGCGGGGGCCGTACCTACCGGGAGCAAGTCATCGAGATCTGCGAGATCGTGAACGGTCCCGTCTCGGCCGAGTGCACCTCCCGGACCGCCCCCGAGCTCATCGACGAGGCCCGCGAGCTGGCTTCGTGGCATCCCAACGTTGTCGTCAAGATCCCCATCGACCCGGCGGGGCTCGAAGCCATCAAGGTGGTGTCCGCTGAGGGCATCAAGGTCAACTGCACCCTCGTGTTCTCGGCGAACCAGGCGCTGCTCGCAGCGCTGGCGGGAGCGACCTACGTCAGCCCCTTCATCGGCCGCATCGACGACGCGGGCCAGGACGGGATGACTGTCGTGCGCGAGGCGGTGCAGATCTTCGACCGGTATCACCTGCCCGCGCAGGTGCTGGCGGCGAGCATCCGGCACCCCCGGCACGTGGTCGAAGCGGCGCTCGCTGGCGCGCCCGTGGCCACCATCCCCTTCGCGGTGTTGAAGGCGATGGTCAGCCATCCGCTCACCGACGTCGGGATCCAGCGGTTCCTCGAAGACGCCCGGAAGTACGAGAGCGGGGAACGCACGCCGGTGCGCTGACCGCCGCCGCAGGAATCGGATCAGCTCCCCTAACAGTTAGGGCATCCCCTGCTTGACGCCCTCTGGCGGCCCTTCGTATGATGCAATCAGGTTCAGGTGGGTGAATCATTTCGATTCCCGGAGGCGTGCAGGGCCGTGTCTCCGGGAGGAGTAACTGCATACGAGAAAGTGAGGTGTACGTCCTGTGGCCATTCTCCTAGGCGTCGTGTTCGGCGTCCTGGGGCTGGCGGCAGGTGCTCTTCTCGGGTACGCACTACGGATCAGGGGCGGCCGTGACGCCATCGCGGCGGCCCGCGCCGAAGCCGAGCGAATCATCGCGGAGGCACAGCGCGCACAGAGGGAGACGCTTCTCGAAGCAAAAGAAGAAGCTATTCGTCTCAAGGCCCAGGCCGAGAACGAACTCAAACAGCGGCGGGACGAGGTCCTGCGGCTGGAACAGCGTATTGCACAGAGGGAAGAGAACCTAGACCGCAAGCTCGAAGCGCTCGAACGGCGCGAACAGTCCCTCAACGACCGCGAGCGTCAGCTCGAACAGAAGCGGAACGAGCTCGAAGAGCTCCGCGCCCGCAAGCTGGCGGAGATCGAGCGCGTCTCTGGCCTCACCGCCGATGAGGCCCGCGAGATCCTCCTCCAGGAGATCGACCGGGAGGTGCGCGAGGAGGCCAATCGTCGTGTCCGCCTCGCGGAGATGCAGATTCGCGAGGAGGCGCAGGCGCGCGCCCGCGACATCCTCACCACCGCCATGCAGCGGCTGACGACGGACGTCGTCAGCGAGACGACCATCAGCGTCGTCCCTATTCCCAGCGACGACATGAAGGGCCGGATCATCGGCCGCGAGGGACGCAATATCCGCGCCCTCGAGGCGGCGACGGGCGTCGACCTCATCATCGATGACACGCCCGACGCCGTCATGCTGTCCAGCTTCGACGCGGTGCGCCGTGAGATCGCCCGTGTGGCCCTGACGAAGCTGGTCACCGACGGTCGTATCCACCCGACGCGTATCGAGGAGGTCGTCGAAAAAGCGCGGCAGGAGGTCGAGGCGATCATCAAGCAGGCCGGGGAAGAGGCGGCCATCGAAGCCGGTTGCCCGGGCCTGCACCCCGAGCTCCTCAAGATCTTCGGGCGGCTGAAGTACCGGACGTCCTACGGCCAGAACCAGCTCAAGCACGCCGTCGAGAGCGCGCACATCGCGGCGATGATCGCGGCGGAGGTCGGGGCGGACGTCAACGTCGCCCGGCGGGGGGCGCTTCTGCACGACATCGGTAAGGCCATCGACCACGAAGTCGAGGGTACGCACGCCCTGCTGGGCGCCGAGCTCGCCCGCCGGTACAACGTGAGCGCGGCCGTGGTGCACTGCATTGAGGCGCATCACGAGGAGGTCGAGCCCCGCACCGTCGAGGCGGTCATCGTGCAGATCGCGGATGCCATCAGCGGGAGCCGGCCGGGGGCGAGGCGCGAGACCCTCGAGAGCTACATCAAGCGGCTCGAGGCGCTCGAGAGCGTCGCCAATAGCTTCAAGGGCGTGGAGAAGTCCTTCGCCATTCAGGCCGGCCGCGAGGTCCGCATCATTGTCAAGCCGGACGAAGTCGACGACCTCGACTCGATGCGGCTAGCGCGGGACATCAGCCGCAAGATCGAGGAGACGCTCGAGTATCCAGGGCAGATCAAGGTGACGGTGGTGCGCGAGACCCGCGCTGTGGACTACGCGCGGTGAACTGGCCCCTTAGCGCCGAACACACGTCGAGGCCCCGTCGTGGACGGGGCCTCCCGTTATCCGGGAGGGCGCGCCTCGGCGAACGCAGCCCACGCCGGGCGCCATCGCGTGCATTGGTCCTGTGGGGTGCTGACGGCGCCGCTGAAGCGGGACTTCAGGGTGAGGGCGCGGGCACATTGGCCCTCGTCGCGCGCCCGAGGCGTGATGTACGCTTCCGCTGGTGAAGGCGATCGTCAACGCGCGGCTCGTGCTGTGCGACCACGTCCTCGTGGGCTCGCTGCTCATGGAGGACGGCGTCATTCGCCAGGTGGGTGACTTCGAGCCTCCGCCAGGGGCGGAGGTGTACGACGCCGAGCGTCGGTACGTCGCCCCGGGCCTCATCGACATCCACGTCCACGGCGGAGGTGGACACTCCCTGATGACCGACGAGCCCGAGGAGGTGCGCGCCTACGCCCGCTGGGTGGTGCGGCACGGCGTGACCTCGTTTCTCGTGAGCACGGCGGCGTCTGACCACGAGCGTCTGCTGCGGCAGCTCGAGGCGTGTGTGCCAGCCATGGGGACCACACCTGGTGGCGCCGAAGTCCTGGGGTTCCATCTCGAAGGCCCGTTCATCAATCCGGCGCGTCGAGGCGCGTTCGACGCGGCGTGGCTGCGGCCGCCCGACGCTGGGGCCTACCGCGAGCTCGCCGCCGCGGCGGCGGGTCACATCCGCCAGGTCACCCTCGCACCTGAGCTGCCGGGGGCGGAAGGGCTCATCGCTTCGATCCTCGAATCAGGCGCCGTGCCCGCCATGGGTCATACCGATGCGGACGCAGAACAGGCGCGGCGTGCGGTGCGGTGCGGCGTGCGCCATGTCACGCATACCTTCAACGCCATGCGGCCGTTCACCCACCGCGATCCCGGCTGCCTCGGCGTCATCTTCACCGAGCCGGGGCTCACCGCCGAGCTCATCGGTGACGGCGCGCACGTGCATCCCATCGCGGGCCTCGCTCTAGTGCGCACCAAGGGCGTCGATGGGGTCGTGCTGGTCACCGATGGGATTCCCCTCGCCGGCCTGTCCGAGGGCGAGACCACATGGGCGGGGATGGCGGTCCGGGTCGAGGGCGGCAAGGCAATCCGGAGCGACGGCACGATCGTGGGCGGTGTGACGCCCCTCGACCGGATGGTGGCTAACGCCGTCGCCTGGTTCGGCGTCACCTTGCCGGAGGCGGTGCGCATGGCTTCGCTGAATCCGGCGGTGGCCATCGGCGTCGACGATCACAAGGGCTCGCTGGCGGCGGGCAAGGACGCCGACATCATCGTCCTGGATGACGACCTCCGCGTGGTGGAGACGTACGTGCGGGGGGAACACGTGTACACGACGCAGGCGCTGCAACGGGCCCACGTGTAACCGGCGGTCGGCTCACTTGGCGGAAGCGAACGCCTCCTTCGCCCGGCGCAGCAGATCGGGGTTGAGGACGACATCGACGCCGGTCAGCGCGAGCGCCTGCCCCACCTGCAGCATCGCCTCGTGCGCTTCGTCCGTGATGGACGCCTCGGTGAACTCCGGCGAGTGGTTCACGGCGAAGCGCCCCACGCCGAACATCGGGTGGATGGCGGGCACCACCTGACTCACGTTTCCCTGGTCGGTCGAGCCGGTGGACTCGGCGCCGGCGCCGTCGAAGAAGCGCCGACCCAGCGCCTCGGCGTGGCGTCGGTACGCCTCGACCAAGGGTCCATTGTTGCGCATGGGGGCGTAATCGAAGCCACGGTACTCCCACTCGACGGTGGCGCCGGTGGCGATGGCGCCAGCCTCGAAGCAGCGCTCGACGCGGCGCTTGAGTTGCTCGAGATACGCCGGGTCGAGCGCCCGGACGTAGAATTCGCCGGCGGCGTGCTCGGGCACGATGTTCGGCTTCGTCCCGCCGTCGGTGATGATGCCATGGATGCGCGAGTCCCGGCGGATGTGCTGCCGGAGCTGCGCGATGGCCTGATACGCAGTCACCATCGCGTCGAGCGCGTTGATGCCCAGCTCGGGCGCGAAGGAGGCGTGCGACGCCTTCCCCTTGTAGCGCACGGTGACCGTCGCGACGCCGTACATCGGCGGGGCCGCGATGTCGACCGGGGCCGGGTGCGCCATCAGCGCGACGTCTACGTCCTGGAAGACACCGGCCTGGATCATGAGGATCTTGCCGCCGCCGCCCTCCTCCGCGGGCGTGCCGAGGGCGACGACCCGGGCGTCGGTCGGCCCGACCGCGGCCTTGAGTCCGAGGGCGCCGGCGAGCGACGCCGTCGCGATGAGATTGTGGCCGCAGGCGTGGCCGATCTCCGGCAGCGCGTCATACTCGAGAAGGTAGGCCACCGTCACCGGGCCCTCACCCCAGGTCGCGCGGAAGGCGGTCTCCAGACCCGCCACGCCGCGCTCGACCGCGAAGCCCTGTCGCTCGAGATAGGCGGTCAGCGTCTCGGCAGCATGCCGCTCCTCGAACGCCAGCTCGGGGCGTGCGTGGATCTCCCGGCTGATGCGAATGAGATCGTCGCGTGCGGCGGCGACCGCCTCGCGAGCCCGTGCGTACGCGGCTTCGATCTGCGCCATGGTTGGAGCCTCCTTCCTCTCTCTGGCGACGGGACTCAGTAGCTTGCGACCAGCGACTCCTCTTCGGTCGGCAGGCTCCGCTTGATGACCTCGAGGTACTCGAGGGCGATGCCGGCGCCGATGGCGACGCAGTCCATCGGGTTCTCGGCGACGGTGCACGGGATGCCGGTCTCCTGGGTGAGCAGCACGTCCAGGTGGCGGAGGAGCGCTCCCCCGCCCGTGAGCACGATGCCGCGGTCGATGACGTCCGACGCCAGTTCCGGCGGCGTGCGCTCGAGCACCGCCCGCACGGTTTGAACGATCGCGGCGAGGCAGTCCTGGATGGCCGCCGTGACCTCGTTCGTGGTGACGGTGATCGTCTTCGGAAGGCCCGTGATTTGATCGCGTCCCCGCACCTCCATCTTGTCTTCGTTCTCGAGGGGGATAGCGCTGCCGATCTGGATCTTGACCTCCTCGGCGGTACGCTCGCCCACGATGAGGTTGTGTCGGCGCTTGATGTAGGCGGCGACGGCGTCGTCGAAGCGGTCGCCGGCCACCCTGATGGACTCGGAGACGACGATCCCGTACATGGAGATGATGGCGGCCTCGCAACGGCCTCCACCGATGTCGACGATCATGTTTCCCGACGGCGAGCCGATGGGGATGCGAGCGCCGATGGCGGCGGCGAGCGGTTCGGGAACCAGGTGTGCCGGCCGACGCGCGCCGGCTTGCTCGGCCGCGTCGCGAACCGCGCGCTGTTCGACGCTGGTGGTGCCCGCGGGGATGCAGACCATGACCTCGGGCTTGAAGATGTTGAAGCGGCCGACCACCTTCCCGATGAAATAGCGGAGCATCGCCTCGGTGATCAGGTAGTCAGCGATCACGCCGTCGCGCATCGGCCGCACCACGGTGATGGACGAGGGCGTGCGGCCCATCATCTCGCGTGCTTCGTTGCCGACAGCGACGACGGTGTTGTCACGGTTCGCCAGCGCGACGACCGCGGGTTCGTTGATGACGATCCCCTTGCCCTTGACGTAGACGAGCACGTTCGCCGTGCCCAGATCGATCCCCACCCGTTTCCCCAGCATCCTCTGTCACTCCAACATGCGATTCTGGCTCACTCCGACGCCGACGTACGTTCGATTTCGGCGCCGAGGGAGCGGAGCTTTTCGTGGAGGGCCTCGTAGCCCCGTTCGATATGGTACACGTCGGCGATCACCGTGCGCCCGCGCGCCGCGAGCGCCGCGAGCACCAGCGCGGCGCCGGCGCGCACGTCGAGCGCGCGCACCATCGTCCCATACAGCGGTGTCGGTCCGCTGACGATGGCGGTCTGGCCCGCGGTGACGATGTCCGCACCCATCTTGCGCAGCTCGCCGACGTAGAGCAGGCGGTTGTCGTACACGCGCTCGTGGATCACCGAGACGCCGCGAGCCTGCGTGAGGAACGCGGCGAGCTGGGGCTGGAGGTCGGTCGCCAGACCCGGAAACGGTAGCGCCTGGGCGGTGACGGCGCGGTAGGGGCCACCGCCGCGGACGCGCACGCCGCCTTCGCACTCTTCCGTCTCGACGCCTGCCTCCCGGAGCTTCCACAGGAGCGCGTCGATGTGCTCCGGCACGGCGCCATCGATGCGCACGTCGCCGTGGGTGATGGCCGCGGCGAGCGCGAACGTGCCCGCTTCGAGCCGATCGGGGATGACGCAGTGGGTCGCGCCGTGCAGCTCGCGCACACCTTCGACGACGATGGTGTGGCCGCCGGCGCCCCGGACGCAGCCACCCATCGCGTTCAGGAGATCGCCGACCGCAGCGACCTCCGGCTCCGCAGCGGCGTTGACGATGGTGGTGGTTCCCTCCGCCAGGCTGGCCGCGAGAAGGACGTTCAGCGTCCCCATGACGCTCGGGTAGTCGAGGACGACTTTGGTGCCGCGGAGCACGGGGGCCTCGGCGTAGAAGAGGTCGCCCTTCCGCTCGACCGCGGCGCCCAGCGCTCGGAAGCCCGTGAAGTGCACGTCGAGAGGGCGCACGCCGATGACATCGCCCCCGGGCGCGCAGGAGGCCGCTCGGCGAAAGCGACCGAGTAGGGCGCCCATGACCAAGAAGCTCGCGCGGAGCTGGATGACCAGCTCGGGCGGCGCTTCGGTCGTGGTCACGTTGGCGGCGTTGATGCGCATCGTCGACGGCGATGGACGCTCCACCGTCGCGCCGAGCCGCTCGAGGATGCGTTCCATGAGGCGGATGTCGGCGATGTCGGGGACGTTTTCAATGACGACGTCGTCGGCGGTGAGCAGGGCGACGGCCATGGCGTAGTCGGCGCCGTTCTTGGAGCCGCTGACCCGGACTCGCCCGCTCAGGGGTCGACCGCCTTCGATGACGTAGCGTTCGGGGAAGCGCATCTGAGCCGCCTGTCAGGGAGCGTGGCACAGGATAACGGGTCGCGCGGCGCCAGGGAAAGCCGCGACGACGGATGGTTGCCTACGACGCCGCACGGCTGGCCCCTCGCGCGCCCTGCCGCTATCATCTCGTGACGAACGGAACGAAGGGGAGGAGCGCGTCAGCATGCCCATCGACACCCGTAAGTTCGACATGGATCAGATGCTCCGGGCCAACGCCCGCGACCGTGCGGAGCTGCACGAGAAGGCGGTCAAGGCGATCGCGGAGGCACGCTACGCGTTCCCGACACCGGAACACCCTGATTACCGCACGCACGTGAACGTCCCCGAGCCGACGATGCCGGTCGAGCTGGACACGGGCGAGACGCTCGTCCCCGACATCGTCGTGACCGAGACCAAGCGGAACGAACTGCGGATTCACGCGAAGGTGGCGACGAGCGCCGACGTGAACCTCGAGGAAGCGGAGCGCACATGGCTGCCTCTGTCGCGCATCGCCGACTCGGCGTTCTACCTCTACGTGCCGGTCGGGTACGGGAGGATCGCCAAGCGCCTGTGCAAGCAGGTCGGCGCGCGCGTCGACGGGTTCCGGACCTGGCGGTTCACGCCCCGCGGGATCGAAATCAACGACATCTCCGAGGCCCCGAACCCGCTGACGCTCTTCCTTCCGCCGATCGTGCGCCGGTTCCTCGAACCGGTGGCCGCCTGACCGAGGGCGTCACCCCATGGCGAGCGCGCGCTCGATGGCCTCGCGGTGCTCGGGCACGCGGTCCGCGAAGCCCAGCACGAGTCCAAAGCACCCGCTCACCATCATGTCGCCGTGCGGCGCCGCGAAGTACGGATCCAGCGCCGTCCCCCGGATCTTGCCTCGCTGGGGCCCCGTGACGGCGACGGGAGGCAGCGAGCCGACGCCGTCGCGTTGTACGTAGAAGGCCCCGTGGCCCTTGGTCCCGAAGATGTCCTCGTGTTCCAGCTCGCCCTGCACGAGCCTTCGCGTGAAGTCCACGATCTGCTCCGAGCTGACCTCGCCGGTGTGGTGCTCGTACAGGCTCAGGATGCGCGTGCCTTCGAGATGGAACGCGAGCGTATGCATGTTGCCCAGATTGAGCACGACGTTCCGGGGCGAGGTAGCGACCCGCGGGTCTTGAAGCGCGCCCAGGCCCGCGGCCGGGCCGGTGTCCATGAAGACGACCGGGCCCTCCTGCATGGCGCACGCGAGCATCGCGCGAGCGCGCGTGAGGTACGGGGGCACCTCCTCCGGCAGGAAGGCGAACGCTCGCAGGTCGTTCCGCCGCTCGACCGTCCGACGCAGATGCTCGAACCGGAAGAGGCGGTCCGACACGCCCGGCGGCGCCTCGCCGTGATCCAGACACCCGATGCCCAGCCCGTCGAACTGCGCGGGCACGTCGAATGCTGCCAGCGCCACGCGGATCGCGCCCAGGTCGAGGTCCCGGAGCTCGACGCGGTCGGCGTCCCGCACCGACCTGGCTTCGTCCTCGGAAACGATGCGAACGCCCATCGCCTGGACCCGGTCGAGGTCATCGTCGAAGGTCCTCGCGGCATCGGGGGTGGCGTAGGCGAGGAGGCCCGCGCGGAGGTGGTCTTCGAGCGCCCAGTGGCACGGACCGCCTCCCTGGATGACGCCGGTGAGGACGACTGCGCGACCGGCGGCGGTGGCGCGGCGGATGCGGTTCGCCGCGATCTGCGTCGGACTGGGCATGATGAGCTTGAGGGAGTTCTCCGGCGGCCCGGACGTGTCGAAGAGCAGGATGTCCTGCGTGCCAGTGCCGACGTCGACAGCGAGGAGCCTCATGGCGGCTCCATTCTATCGGACGCCCGAGGCGGCGGCGGACGCTGGCCGCTCAGTCGTCGGCTGCCAGGGCGCCGGTGGCGAACTGGTACAAGAGGTAGGCGCCGGTGAGGGCGAAGAGCGTGGCCACGAGCAGAACGAATGGCATGACGGTGTCCTTTCGGTGAGACATCCGTTCTATAGAACGCATGTACTGTAGAACATATGTACCGGCCTGTCAAGCCGCGCTGGTCGTGAGAGCCCAGGCGGTCCGTCAGGACGGCGTCGGCGCCGAACGTCAGGCGGTCACTTCTTCGAGCAGGATGCCCGGCGCGGGGAAGCCCCGGCAGAACTCGCGCACCTCGTCGGCCACGCGCTCGATCACCGCCTCGTCGTCGACGTTGGCGATCACCTGATCGATCCATGCGGCGATCTGGCGCATGGCGGCTTCGTCCATGCCGCGGGAGGTCACGGCGGGGGTGCCGAGGCGGATCCCGCTGGGGCTGAACGGCTTGCGCGGGTCAAACGGGACGGTGTTGTAGTTGCACACGATGCCCGCTCGGTCGAGCGCCTTCGCCGCCTTCTTCCCGATGACGCCCTTGTTCGTGAGGTCGATCAGGATCAGGTGGTTATCGGTGCCGCCGGACACGAGGTCGAAGCCGCGCTCCTTGAGCTCCGCGGCGAGCGTCCTGGCGTTGCTGACGACCTGACGCGCGTACGCGCGGAACTCCGGCGTCGACGCCTCCTTCAGGGCGACCGCGATAGCGGCGGTGGTGTGGTTGTGCGGTCCGCCCTGCAGGCCCGGGAACACCGCGCGGTCGATGCGGTCCGCGAGCTCCTCGCGACAGAGGATCATCGCCCCGCGTGGGCCGCGCAGCGTCTTGTGCGTGGTCGTCGTGACCACGTCCGCATACGGTACCGGATCGGGGTGGACGCCCCCGACGATGAGCCCTGCGATGTGGGAGATGTCGGCGAGGAAGTAGGCGCCGACCTCCTTCGCGATGTCGGCGAACGCGGCGAAGTCGAACTGCCGGGGGTAGGCGGTTGCGCCGGCCACGATGATCTGCGGTCGCTCGCGGCGGGCGAGCTCGCGCACGGCGTCGTAGTCGATGAGATGGGTCCTGGGGTCGACGGTGTACTGGACGCTACGCCAGAAGGTGCCGGTGATGCTCACGTTCCAGCCATGGGTCAAATGGCCGCCGTGGGGCAGTGCGAGGCCCATGATGGTGTCGCCCGGCTTCAGGAGCGCGAAGTAGACCGCGAGGTTGGCGGGGGAGCCTGAGTACGGCTGGACGTTGGCGTGTTCGGCCCCGAACAGGGCCTTCGCCCGCTCGATAGCGATGGTCTCGATGGGGTCGATGAACCGCTGGCCCTCGTAGTACCGCTTTCCGGCGTACCCCTCCGAGTACTTGTTCGTGAGAACCGAGCCCGTGGCTTCGAGCACCGCCTTCGAGACGTAGTTCTCCGACGGAATGAGCCGGATGGATTCGAGCTGATAGCGCTCTTCCTGGCGAATGAGTTCGTAGATTTCAGGGTCCGTGCGCTGGAGCGCTTCCACGGTCGTTCGTTCCTCCTGTCCCTCCGGAGAAGGACGCTGCATCGCCTGACCGCTCGGGAACGAAAAAGGCCACGTCGCTGGGCTGACGTGGCTCGGTCAGGCGAGCGGAACCACCAGCCCTCAGCGGCGTGGCCGGCGTCCCATTCCCCTGCGGATGACCTCGCGTGTCGTCACTGCGTTCGCAGTGTACCGGCGGCTTCGGAGGGGTGTCAACGAATTCGAGAGCGAAGGCGTATAATCGAGGCGCATCCCTGTCAGGAGCGACATGGCGCTGACGGAAGTGGCCCGGCCCGTCGCGCGACGCGCGATCGACGCGATCAGCCGGCATCGCGTGTTCCGCGACATCTTCGAGCTGTCGTTGGTCGCCCTGGCGTTCCTCCTCTACTTCCTCGTCCGCGGCAGCGTCGTCGACCGTCCCGACGAGGCCATCGGCAACGCCCTCGACGTCATCAAGCTCGAGAAGACGCTCGGCATCTTCTGGGAGAAGCAGCTCCAGGAGATGATTCTGGGCAACATGGCGCTCATCCAGCTCATGAACGCCATCTACTTCTGGCTCGAGTTTCCGCTCATCGCGGTCGTGGGCATCGTGCTGTACTTCGTCCGCCGGCACGAGTACACGGTCGCCCGGGACGCGTTTCTCCTGTCCGGGGCCATCGCGCTCGTGATCTACCACCTCTACCCGGTGGCGCCGCCCCGGCTCACGCCGGGCTTCGGCTTCGTCGGCACTGTGGAGGAGTACACCGGCATCAGCTATCAGGCGGCGTCCATGCAGCCGTTCGTGAATCCGTACGCCGCGGTTCCCAGCCTGCATTTCGGCTGGCCCGTGCTCCTGGCCGCGACGCTGTTCTGGACCTTCCGACATCCGCTCATCAGGGCATTCGCGGTCCTCCTGCCGCCGGCGCAGCTCGCCGCGATCGTGTTCACGGCGAACCACTACATCGTCGACGCCGCCGCGGGGCTCGCGGTGGCGGTCGCGGGGCTGCTGCTCTCGATGGCGTTGCAGCGCTGGTTCTACCCACGCGTCGTCCTGTGGGCGGAAGCGATCCGTTCGACCCCACAGGTCGAGGCGGCGCCGGGGCGGCTGGTGAAGGAAGAGCGCCCGGGCTCAGCCGCGGGCGCTCCGTAGGCTGCGCGCGAGCGCGGTCTCACAGCGGCCCCATGCCCTCGGGGTTGAAACGGCGCTCGTGCTTTTCGACGAAGCGCCGGATGCGGTCGGCGTCGAACTCATCGATGGAGAACTTGTCGAGCCGCGTCCAGGCGGTGAGAGCGACCGTGTCCGGCTCCATCTCCGGGTAGGGCATCATGACCATGAGGCGACGGTCGCGTTCGAACTCGTTCATCAGCTCTTCGAGCTGGGGCACGATGTCGTTCTTGCAGCGGTCGCTCACGCAGTTGTACCAGATGACGACGCCGCCGTGCTCCATGTTGTGGATGGCGCGCTCCTTGGGCTGTGGCGTCGTGTAGATGCCCCAATCGAGGGCGACGGGGTCGTGGGGGCCAGAGGTGGGCGGATTGCTGTTGTAGCAGTTCGTCGTGTCGGTGGCGCCCTCCTCGCAGACGGGCCGGACGGTGCCCTGGGCCATGTGCTGGCGGCCCTGGGGCGGGAAGTACTGGCCCGGCAGGTCAGGGCTGTCGTCGAGCTCGGCCTTCTCGGCGGCCGAGGACGATGTTCCGCCCGTGAAGTTCTGGACGACGAGGTAGGCGATGCCGCCCACGACGAGCGCGCCGACGGCGAGCGCAGCGATGCTCATCCAGGGAATCCCGGCAGCGGGGGCGGACGGTCGGGCCTTGGCGCCGCGGGTCGGTGGTCGTTTGCTCATGCGTTCCGTCCCTCCATCTCTCGCACGATGGCTTCGATCACGGCCGCCGTGTCCCGGGACGTATCGACCCGGAAGTGCGACCGCTGGATGGGCTCGAAGCGGCGGCGCATCCGCTCGTAGACCTGGACGCCCGCTTCGGAGCGGCTGGGCTCGATCCGCAGCGTCCGTCGCGCGAGCCGCCGGTGGATCAGCCACCGCGGCGCCACCACCCTCACGATGACGAGACGCGCGCCCGTCTCCTCGGCGATGCGGTAGAGGGGCTCGCGCTCGCCTTCCGCCAGGTTCGTGGCGTCGAGGATGACCGGCACGCCGCGGCGCAACAGTTGTTCGATCGCGCCGTGGATGGCGGCGAACAGCCGCCGGCTCTCCTCGACGCTGTACGTCGGCTTCCCGAAGAGCAGCGCCCGCAGGTCGTCGCTCTCGAGGGTCACCGCGCCGGTTCGTTGCCGCAGCTCGCCCGCGAGCCACGTTTTGCCCGCGCCCGGCAAGCCGACCAGGACGACGAGCGCCGGCTTCGGCCCTGGCGCCGGCAGCGGAGCTACATGCCGTAGGATCCGCTCCACGTCCCTGGCCAGCGTGACGTCGGTGCCCGGTTCGGGCGACAGTATAGCAGGCTGGCTCGGACCGACGGGTGCGGGGCGGGCGGTCATGGCGCGCGTACGGGCAGCGTCACGGTGAAGACGGTCCCGGTCTCGGGAGAGCTGGCCGCTTCGATGCGTCCGCCATGCGCCTCGACGACCTCGGCCGCGATGGCGAGGCCGAGCCCCGCGTGCCCCCCGCGCCGCGTGCGGGAGCGGTCCACCTGGTAGAACCGTTCGAAGATGCGGGGCAGCTCCTCTGCCGGAATGTGCGAGCCAGTGTTGTGGACGGCGATCTCCACGATGCCGTCGGCCGAACGCGCCCGCACCGTGACCGTGCTGCCCGGAGCCGAGTGATGAATGGCGTTATCGACGAGGTTCGCGAAGACCTGCTCGAGACGCCGGCCGTCGGCTTCGACGGTGGGCAACGGGGCCACGTCGAGCTGGAGCGCCGTCTGCCGCTCCTCCGCGCGGCGCCGGAACCGTTCGAGGGACGCCTCCAGCAAGCTGGCCAGGTCCAGTGGCTCGCGGTTGAGTTCGACGACGCCTGCCTGCATTCGCGACAGGTACAGCAGGTCGTCCACGAGCTCGCGGATGCGGGCCGCCTCCTCATGGATGATCTGCGCCGCATGGGCGTAGTCCTCGGGCGTCCGCATCTGGCCTTCGACCATCGCCTGCGAAAAGCCCTGAATCGAGGTCAGCGGCGTCTTCAGTTCGTGCGAGACGTTCGCGAGCAGGTCGCGCATGGACTGGTCCGACCGCATCACCTGGCTGGCCATCTTGTTGAAGGCTCCGGCCAGCCGGCGGACCTCCTCGGGGCCGCCCGGCTCGATGCGCTGGTCGTAGCGGCCGCGGCCGATCTCTTGCGCCAGGCTCGTCAGCCTTCGGAGCGGGCCCGCGATCGAGCGCGAGAGGATCAGCGACAACGCGACGGCCACGGCCAAGGCCGCGCCGGCCGCGATCGCCAGCCGAGGGGCCAGGTCCAGCCAGGCCGCAGAGATGCGCGCTTCGGGGACGGCGACGAGCGGTCGGAGGCTCGCGCCGGCGATGATCTGCTGCGCCAGGTCGCTCACCCCGTCGGAGGTGAACAGCAGGAGGTGCTCCTTCTCCAGTCGGGCGTAGCGGAAGTTGGCGTTTTCGGGAACGTCCAGGCCCACGGACTCAGGGCCCTCGAACGAGAGGATGTAGCGCCCTTCGAGCTGATGGGCGCTGTCCCAGACGACCTCGAGGTCTTGGTCGAGCACGATGATGCGAATGTTGTAGCGATCGGCGTACTGCTTCAGCGTGTGCTGAATCTGGGCGATGCCGATGCCGGCGCGCTCCATGAGCGCCACCTGCACGGCGAGCGGCTCGGCATGCCTGCCGACGCGCTCGCGCGCCGTGTCCTGCTGCTGGTCCCGGAGGAGCAACAGCGCGCCCACCCCGACCAGAGCGACGGCGAGCGCCGTCACGAACACGAAGGCGGCGATCAGCCGGGCATTGAGACTACGCAGCATCGTCGCTCGCCACGAGTTTGTAGCCCACGCCCCAGACCGTCTGAATCTTCACGGTGGCCCCGTTCAGCTTCTCCCGCAGCCACGCGACATGCACGTCGATGGTCCGGGTGTCGCCGAAGTAGTCCGTTCCCCAGACGAGGCGCAAGAGCCGCTCACGCTCGAGGACGACGCCGGCGTGCTGCATGAACGCGGCCAGCAGGTCGAACTCCTTCTGGCGGAGCTGCACCGGTTCGCCTCCGACGGTGACTTCGCGGCTCGCCGTGTCCAGACGGACGTTGCCCACCTCCAGGACGGCGGGGGGTTCGGGAGCAGCCTGGGCCCGGCGGAGGACCGCCTTCACGCGCGCCACGAGCTCGCGCGGGTTGAACGGCTTGGCCATGTAGTCGTCCGCACCCAGCTCGAGGCCGACAATGCGATCGACGTCGTCGCCCCGCGCGGTGAGGAAGATGATGGGGACGGTGCTGGTCTTGCGTAGCTCGCGGGTGACGTCGAGGCCGTCCAGGCCCGGCATCATGATGTCCAGGACGATGAGGTCGGGGCGGACGGTGCGCGCTTTGTCCAGCGCCTGCTTGCCGTCGAACGCGGCCTCGACCTGAAAGCCCTCGTTCTGCAGGTAGAGCCGTACGAGCTGAACGATGTGGGGTTCGTCGTCGACGACGAGGATGGTGCTCGGCATGTCGCGCCCCCGCAACGCGCACCCATTATAGCCCCGGGGCGGCGAGCGGTTTCACATAAGACTAACGCACGGCAGCCCTCGACCGTGACGTGGCCCCTGGCGTAGCGCCGCGCTATCGTGTCGGCCGATGCGCATCGTGGTGCTGTGTGGCGGCGTGGGCGGATCGCGGCTCCTGCGTGGCGTGGTCGACCTCGTGGGTGCGGAACACGTCACCGCCATCGTCAACACCGGCGACGACGACGAGTTCCACGGGCTCTACGTGAGCCCCGACCCCGACATCGTGACGTACGCGCTGGCGGGACTCGTGGACGATGCCCGCGGCTGGGGATATCGGGACGAAACGTTCCGGTTCCTCGACGCGCTGCGCCGCTTCGGCCGGGAAACGTGGTTCCAGATCGGTGACCGCGACCTCGCTACCCACTTGCATCGTACGCGCCTCCTGCGCGAAGGCTGGACGCTGTCGGACGTGGCCGCGGACCTGGCGCGCCGCCTGGGCGTCGCGACCCGGATCCTTCCGATGTCCGACGACCGCGTGCGGACGAAGGTGGTGACGGATGTCGGGACGCTGTCGTTCCAGGAATATCTGGTGAGGGACGGGGCGCGGGCGCGCGTCCGGGCGGTCGTGTACGAAGGGGCCGAGGAGGCGCGGCCCGCGCCTGGGGTCGTCGAGTCGATTCGCGAAGCGATCTCCGTCGTGATTGCGCCGAGCAACCCCGTGGCGAGCATAGGTTCCATCCTAGCCGTGCGCGCCATCCGTGAGGCGGTACGGGCGCATCCGCGCGTCGTCGCTGTCTCGCCGATCGTCCAAGGTCGGTCGCTCCAGCCGCCGGCGGCGGAGATGCTGGCGGGGCTCGGCGAGGAGGTCAGCGCCTTGGGCGTCGGGCGCCGGTACGTGGGCTTCGCGAAGGCGTTCGTGCTCGACCGAGGTGACGCGGCGCTGGCCCCGGAGGTCGAGAGCCTGGGCATGCGGGCGGCCGTGTCCGACACGGTGATGCGCGACGCGGCGTCGCGGAGGGCGCTGGCGCAGGCGGCGCTCGATGCGCTCCAGGGGCCGTGATCGCTCCTGGCCGCGCCCGGACGGTATGATGGGCCGCGTTCGCGCGGCGACTGCACGGAGGGATCACAAGTGACCATCGCGTTCGTGGGGGGAACCGGCGAAGAGGGCATGGGGCTCGCCTTTCGCTTCGCGCTCGCGGGCGAGCCGTGCGTCATCGGGTCGCGGAGCCGCGAGCGAGCTGAATCGGCGGCGAGCGCCCTCCGCGCTCGGGGCGAGGGACTCCCGGTGTCGGGCGCGACGAACGCCGATGCGTGTCGCGAGGCGGACATCGTCATCGTGACCGTTCCCTACGGAGGCATGCGCGAAACGCTGGCCGCGCTGTCGGACGAAATCGGCGGCAAGATCGTGGTGAGCGCGGTCGTCCCCATGACCTTCGAGGGGAAGACTGTGCGCTACACGCCCCCGGCCGAGGGCTCGGCGGCGCAGGAGGCGCAAGCGATCCTGCCGCGGGCCCGGGTGGTCGGCGCGTTCCAAAACCTGAGCGCCAAGAAGCTGCTCGAGGGGGACGTGCCGCTGGAGGCGGACGTCATCGTCTGTGGCGACGACGCCGATGCGAAGGCCGCCGTGGCGGCGCTCGCCGGGCGCATTCCGGGCGTGCGCGCCGTCGACGGTGGGGGGCTCGCCTCAGCTCCGTTCGTCGAAGCCCTGACGCCGCTGCTCGTCACCATCAACCGGCGCTACAAGACGCAGGCGTCGATCCGCATCGTAGGGGTGTGAACCCATGCCCGCCGAACTCCGCGTGTTCGCGATCGATGGCATTCCCGAGGTGCGACCGGGCGATGACCTGGGGGCGCTCATCGTCGGCGCGATGCAGGCGCAGGGCACACCACCGGAAACGGGCGACGTCCTGGTGGTCACCCAGAAGATCGTGTCGAAGGCGGAAGGCCGGGTCGTAGACCTGTCGACCGTGGAGCCGTCGCTGTTCGCCGCGCAGATCGCGCAGGCGTGGGAGAAGGACCCGCGGCAGGTGGAAGTGGTGCTGCGCGAAAGTCGACGCATCGTGCGCATGGACCGCGGGGTGCTCATCTGCGAGACGCGGCACGGGCTCGTCTGCGCCAACGCCGGTGTGGACGCGTCGAACGCTGCCGCGGGCAGCGTCGTGCTGCTCCCCGAAGACCCCGACGCCTCGGCTCGTCGGATCCGCGACCGGGTCCGCGCGCTCGCAGGACGGGAGGTCGCCGTCATCGTGTCGGACACGTTCGGGAGGCCGTGGCGGAACGGCCTCGTCAATGTGGCGATCGGCATCGCGGGGATGGCGGTGCTGGAGGATTACAGCGGCCAGACGGACCCCGCGGGCTATGAGCTCCGCGTGACCCAGATGTGCTGGCCCGACGAGCTGGCGGCGGCCGCCGAGCTCGTCATGGGCAAGCTCGACCGGGTGCCCGCTGCCGTGGTGCGCGGTCTGCGCTGGCGCCCGGCCGACGGCTCGGCGCGCGAGCTCGTCCGCGAGCCCGACAAGGACCTGTTCCGCTGAGGAGGGCGCTCGCGTGCGGACCGGCATCGGCTTCGACGCGCATCCCTTCGACCAGGAGCGGCCGCTGGTGCTCGGCGGCGTGGTCGTTCCCGACGCCGCGGGCCTGGCGGGCCATAGCGACGGCGACGCGCTGACGCACGCGATTATCGACGCGCTGCTCGGCGCCATCGCGCTGGGTGACATCGGCCAGCACTTCCCGTCCGACGATGAACGGTGGCGCGGCGCACGCAGCCTCGAGCTGCTGGCGCACGTGGCGGAGCTGCTGCGGACGCGCGGGCACGCCGTGGAAAACGTGGACGCGACGATCATCGCCGAGCGGCCGCGCCTCGCGCCGTACGTTCGAGAGATGCAGGCCACGCTGGCAAAGGCGATGGGGATCGAACCCTCCCGCGTGAGCGTGAAGGCGACCACCACCGATGGACTGGGGTTCGCCGGCCGCGGCGAGGGGATTGCCGCGCTGGCCGCCGCGCTGGTAGAGTGACAGGCTGAAGGGAACCTGAGGAGCTCGTCGTGAACGCTGGCGCCATCGCCGGACGCGCAATCGACACGGACCGCCCGGTTCCGTGGTCCGGCGCTTTCTGCTGCTGTTGTCGCTCGGGGTGATCCGCCCGGCGGCGGATGCACCCCGTTTCCCGCGACGACTCTGGCAGAAAGGAAGGCAACGCGAACACCCGTGTCCCTACTCCGATCCATCGCGAACGACATCCGCGCCGCCCGGGAGCGCGACCCGGCGGCGACCTCGAACCTGGAGGTGATCCTCACCTACCCGGGCTTTCACGCACGTCAGATCCATCGGCTGGCGCACGCGCTGCACCGGGCCGGCGTCCCGCTGATTCCACGCATCATCTCGCACATCGGGCGCTTCCTGACCGGGATCGAGATTCACCCGGGCGCGCAGATCGGCGAAGGCCTCTTCATCGACCATGGGATGGGCACCGTCATCGGTGAGACGGCGGTGATTGGAGACAACTGCCACATCCTCAACGGCGTGAACCTAGGGGGCACGAGCCGCCGACGAGAGAAACGCCATCCCACGCTCGGGAACAACGTGCTCGTGGGCGCTGGCGCCCGCATCATCGGCGCCGTGACCATCGGCGATAACGCGCGCATCGGCGCGGGTTCGGTAGTGGTCACCAACGTCCCGCCCAACGCGACGGTCGTGGGCGTCCCCGGCCACGTGGTCGCCTTCCATGACCCTGGAGACGAGACGGTGCTGCGGCTGCCGGACCCTGAGTGGGACCGCATCACGGAGCTGGAGCGCCGCATCGGCGAGCTGGAAGAGCAGGTCCGGGCGCTCACGGCGGCGCTCGAGGAAGAGCGAAGCCGCAGCGCGGCAGGACCCGCTCGCGGCAAGGAGCGAGCGTGACCCTGCGCCTGACGAACACGCTGACCCGAAACGTCGAGCCGTTCCAGCCCGCCGGGGACGACGTGAAGATGTACGTCTGCGGCGTGACGCCGTACGACGAGTGCCACGTCGGGCACGCGTTCAGTTATGTCGTGTTCGACGTCCTGCGGCGCTATCTCGAGTATCGCGGCTACCGCGTACGCCACGTCCAGAACTTCACGGACATCGACGACAAGATCATCGTCCGGGCCAATCACCTCGGCATCAGCACGGCAGAACTCGCCGAGCGCTACATCCAGCGGTACCACGAGGACATGCGGGCCCTGAACGTGCTGCCGGCCCACGTGTACCCCCGCGCGACGGAAGAGATCCCCGAGATGATCCGCATCATCGAGCGGCTCATCGAGAAGGGCTATGCCTACGTGGCGCCGCCTGCCCTCGGGAGCGAAGAGCCCGACGTCTACTATCGCGTCGCGCGGAAGGCCGACTACGGCAAGCTCTCGCACCGCACGCTCGATGCGATGCTGGCGGGCGCCCGCATCGAGCCTGGCGAGCACAAGGAACACCCGATGGACTTCGCCCTCTGGAAGGGGGCGAAGCCGAACGAACCGTCGTGGGAGAGTCCTTGGGGACGGGGACGCCCGGGCTGGCACATCGAGTGCTCGGCCATGGCGCTGCGCTACCTGGGCGAGGAGCTGGACATCCACGGGGGCGGCGAAGATCTCATCTTCCCCCATCACGAGAACGAAATCGCCCAGTCGGAGGCGTACACGGAGCACGAGCCCTTCGTCCGCTACTGGGTGCACAACGCCTGGGTGAAGATGGGCGAAGAGAAGATGAGCAAGTCGCTGGGGAACATCGTCTCGATTCGCGATGCCCTGGCGGCGGTCGGCGCCGACGCCCTGCGCTTTTGGATCCTGACCTCGCACTACCGTAAGCCGCTGACCTACACCGACGAGGCCTTGCGAGCCGCCAAGGAGGGCGTCGAGCGCCTGCGAATTGCCGCCCGGGCGCCGGCCGACGGCGCTGGCGAGCCGGTGGACCCGTCGCTCTTCGAGCGCCGGTTCGTCGAGGCGATGGACGATGACCTGAACACGCCGCAAGCGCTGGCCGCGCTCTTCGAGCTGGCGCGGGAGATCAACCGCGGACGAGCGGCCGGACGGCCCGTCACTGGGGCGCAGGCCAAGCTCCTGGAACTGGCGGGCGTGCTCGGCCTGCGGCTGGAGGAAGAAGAGGCGGGGATGGCCGCAGCGCCCTTCATCCAACTGCTCATCGATGTCCGGCACGAACTGCGCAAGGCGAAGCAGTTCCCGCTGGCCGACATGGTGCGGGCGCGGCTGCTCGACCTGGGCATCGCTCTGGAGGACACGCCCGAAGGCACCGTCTGGCGTCGCAAGGACTGACGGGCGCTCCGGTTGACCCTCCGCGCGAGGCGTCCCTATAATTCGTCCACTTGCCGATAGATTCCCCTGCCGTTCACTGCGCGGTCCGGCAACCACATCACGGAAAGAGGTGCTGCGATGGGTGAAGTCGTTCTCGTTTCGGGCGCTCGCACGGCCATCGGTCGGTTCGGCGGCGCCTTCAAGGACACGCCGGCCTCAGATCTGGCCGCCGTCGTCATCCGTGCTGCGGTCGAACGCGCCGGCATCAAACCCGAACAGGTCGATCAGGTCATCCTGGGCTGCGTCGGACAGGTGATGGAGGATGCGTACATCGCCCGGCACGCGGCCGTGAAGGCGGGCCTTCCCATCGAGGTTCCGGCGTACACGGTGAACCGCATCTGTGGGTCCGGCCTCGAGGCGATCAACACCGCCGCCCGATGGATCGAATGCGGGGATGCCGAGGTGGTGGTCGCGGGCGGCGTCGAGAACATGTCCATGCAGCCCTACTACGTGCGCTACGCGCGCTTCGGCTATCGCCTTAACCACGGCGTTCTCGAGGACGGGATCCAGCATCTGCTCGGCGACCCCTTCAGCAAGGTCCCCATGGGCATCACGGCCGAGAACCTGGCGGAGAAGTTCGGCATCTCCCGGCAGGAGCAGGACGAAGTCGCCCTGCGCAGCCAGGAACGGGCCGCGCGGGCCATCGCCGAGGGGCGGTTCAAGGACGAAATCGTGCCGGTGGAGGTGCGAGACGGCCGCGAAACCATCGTCGTCGACACGGACGAGCACCCTCGGCAGACGACCCTCGAGAAATTGGCGGCGCTCAAGCCGGCCTTCAAGGAGGGCGGCTCGGTCACGGCGGGTAACGCCAGCGGCATCAACGACGGCGCCGCCGCCGTCGTGGTCATGAGCCGGAAGAAGGCGGAGGAGCTGGGTGTCAAGCCGCGCCTGCGCATGGTTGCGCGGGCCGAACACGGCGTCGAGCCGTCCATCATGGGCAGTGGTCCCATTCCCGCGATCCAGAAGGTCATGCGGAAGGCGGGCCTCTCCGTCGACCAGATGGACGTCATCGAGCTCAACGAGGCGTTCGCTTCGGTGGCGGCGGCGTGCAGCAACGCGCTGCACCTCGACCCCGAGAAGACCAACCCCAACGGCGGCGCCATCGCCCTCGGGCACCCCATCGGAGCCACGGGCGCCATCCTGACCGTGAAGACGATGTACGAGCTCGAGCGGCGAGGCGGGCGCTACGGCCTCGTGAGCCTGTGCATCGGCGGCGGCCAGGGCATCGCCACCATCTTCGAGCGCGTGAGCTGACGGGGCGCGTACCCGGGGCCGGACGCCACGGCCTCGTGACGGCCACGGTTCGGCGTCGCCGTAACGGCCGGCTCGCCGACTATGCGGGGCGGGCGAGCATCACGTAGTTGTCCCACGCCCAGCGGATGACCTCGCCGTCGTACGCGATGTGGAATGCTTTGACCGCGCCGTCGGGCGGACGCTCGAAGTCGCGGCGCAAGCCGGGAATGTTCTCAGGCGGCGTTCCCGCGCGTTGTACCCAGACGCTGAACTCCTGCGGGCTCCGCGCCATGTGATCGCGCTCGAGCCGGAAGCCCGCCTCGCGCAGCAGCGCGCGCCATTCGGAAGGGCGCCGGTCGCGGACGTGCGTCGGGTCGCGCCGCAACTCGACGTCGTTCATCCACGCGTCCAGCTCAGGGTCCTCGGGAGCGGTCGTGTCGGCGATGGCCACGCGTCCGTCCTCGCGCAGGATGCGGCGGAACTCGCGGAGGGCAGCGGGAAGGTCGGGGAAATGGTGGCAGGCCAGCCGACAGGCGACGATGTCGAACGATCCGCTGGCGAACGGAAGCGCATCGCCCTGGGCACTCACGAGATCGATGGCGAGTCGGCGCTCGATGGCGAGCTCTCGCGTGCGCTCGAGCATGGGAATCGTAGGGTCCAGGGCCACGACGCGCGCGCCTGCGGCGGCGAGGGCGGCAGCGGTGAAGCCGGCGCCGGTTCCGACATCGACGGCCAGCTCGCCGGGTCGTGGCTCTACGAAGGCGACGAGCGTGTGCAGGCTCTCGCCCTGGGCGTGGATGGGGCTTGACGCGTACTGGCGCGACTGGCGTCCGAACTGCTCTTGCGTTCGGCGGACGGACGTCATGACGCCGCGGCCCGGGCGAGCTGGGGGTCGAACGCGGTAAAGGAGCGCTCGACGTGGGACGCCTCCTCGATGAGTTGCATCAGTTCGGAGCGCACGGCCAGGACGTGCTCGGTCGTGGCGACCCGGTCGGCTTCCTGTTCGGAGGTCCAGACTGTGAGGCGTCCCACTTCGCCCGAACCGTCGGACGTGGTGAGCTTGTAGCCGCGGACGTATCCGGGCTGCTTCGAGAAGTAGTCGAGCAGATCGTCGGTGATGCGCGAGACGCGCTCGGCGCAGCCGGGCTTCGGCACCATGAGAGAGAGGCGGACGTAGAACGTGCTGGGCATCTGGCCGGTCATGGAGTATGCATCCTCCTGTTGCGCCGCCATCTTAGCACCATCAGGCCTCAGCGAGGAGAAATAAACGCCCATCCCTGGGCGTCTATTCCGGGCGACCCCATACAACCGAAGGCGGGGGCCTAGAGGCGGAGCTTGCCGTGCGACGGCTGACGTCGCCGCTGCCGGCGATGACCGTTCTCCTCTTCGAGGAGCTCGATCGGCGGGGTGGTGACCGCCTCGTGGACGTACCCACAGCAGAGGCAGGTGCTGTAGGTACCGTACCAGTCCCGTTCCCGGATCATGGACCCGCGGCACCGCGGGCACGTTCGGGGAAGGGTCACGTCCATGAGGTACCGTCCTTCCAGGGGCTGAACGCCCACGCTCGGGCGCGGGCAGGCCTCGAAAATCCTGTCCAGGGCCCTCTCTGCCGCGTCGGTTGCAGGGGTCGGAATCGGCCACCGTGGCCGAGGCGCGCCGGGCTGCGATTCGAGCGCGCCGAGCGTCCCTGCGCCCGCTCCAGGCGGTTCTCCCGCTCACGCGACCCCGCCCGGGGCCGCGGCGGCGATCGCCGGGACCGCTCGGGCGGTATCGGTGATTGTGATTGCGGGCACAGAGTACAAGGGATAGTGGAGACTGTCAAGCGCCCGTACGCATCCCAGCGACGGAAACCGCCCAGCGCTGCGAAAACTGAAATCCGCCGCGGTCTCGGCTGCGCCGCTCCCCTTCCGGCGGTGGGGCTGGTATGCTCAGGCGGCATGGCCGCTCCTGTGCTCACCGAGTTCCCGAAGGAGGTCGCCCTCGACGACGGCACCGTCGTCGTCGTGCGGCCGTTGCGCCGGGACGACGGTCCGGCCTTGCAGGCGTTCTTCGCCGCGTTGCCGGAAGAGGACCGCTACTGGCTGAGGGAGGACGTCGCCGACCCGGCGGTCATCCAGCGGTGGGTGGAGGAGCTCGACTACCGCCGTGTGCTGCCGCTGGTCGCGACGCACGACGGCGCCATCGTGGCGGATGCGACGTTGCATCGGCGCTTCCACGGCGCGCGCAGCCACCTCGGCGAGATCCGCGTTGTGGTGCATCCCCAGTACCGGCGCCGCGGCCTTGGGCTGTTGCTCATCGGCGAGCTCGTGGCGCTCGCGGCGGACATGCGCCTGCAGCGGCTCTACGTAGAGATCGTGTCGGGCGTCGAGCAGCCCGCCCTCGAGGTCGTGCAGCAGGCCGGATTCGAGCGTGTGGCCGAGATCCCGGGGCACCTCAGGGGTCCCAACGGCGAGCCGCACGACCTGATCATCCTCGCCATGAATCTCGAGTGACGTCGCCGTGTGGTGACGCTGCGTCGGGAGGCTCATCCGCCACCGCAGGGCCTGGCGCTGGCGCGGCGTGGGTTCCCGGGCTACAGGGAGGAAGCGGTCTGGCCGCCGTCGACCTGGATGGTGGTGCCTGTAATGTGTCGCGCGGGTTCGGAGGCGAGAAAGACGACGAGCGCGGCCACGTCTTCTGGCTCGGCGAGGCGTCCCAGCGGGATCCGCTGCGCCTCCTCTTCGAGGATGGCGTGGACGCTGCGTCGGGCGGCCTTCGCGCGGATCTCGGCGAGCTGCCGGAAGCGGTCGGTCAGGGTCGACCCGGGGCAGACGTTGTTCACGGTGATGTGGTCGGGTCCGAGCTCGCGCGACAGCGTCTTGGCTAGCCCGACGACGGCGAGGCGGGCCGCGTTCGAGAGGATGAGGCCATCGAGCGGCTGCTTGACGGCCCAGGACAACACGTTGATGATGCGCCCCCCGCCCGCCGCGCGCAGATGCGGCAATGCTTCACGGATGACGCGGACGGCGCTGAGAAAGTTCTGGTCGAGCGCGTGGCGCCACGCTTCGTCGTCGTGATCTTCGAACCGTCCCACCGGTGGCCCACCGGCGTTGTTGACGACGATGTCGAGGCGTCCGAAGCGCTGGGCGGCGAGGGCGACGAAGCTACGGATGTCCTGGGGCTGCGACAGGTCGCAGACCACGGGTAGCGTGTCCACGCCGGTGGCGTCGTGAATCTCCTTGGCGGTCCGTTCGAGGAGGTCCTGTCTACGGGCGGCGAGGGCGACCCGACAGCCCTCACGGGCGAGGCCCAGCGCGATGGCGCGCCCGATGCCCGAGCTAGCGCCGCCGACGATCGCCGCTTTGCCCGCGAGTCCTAGGTCCACAGGGCTATGGTAGACGTACGGCGGGGTCCGGTCTACCGCGCGTTTCACGTGAAACGCTGTGACTGGTTCATGGTTGGTGGGTTGTGGGGGATAGAAAGAGCGCCTGCCTTCTGGTATGGTTGAGGTGAATAAACACACAAACAGAAGGAGGCGCTGTCAGGATGAGACTACGGCTTCTCGTTCCCCAGGTCAAGCCCCTCCCTGCCGACCGTCCCCAGGCCTGCCGCTGGTGTGGCAGCCCGGTGCTCCAGCGCCATCAGGCCGTCCCCAAGGCCCTCATCGACCCCCAGGTCC